>Ga0082212_10000136_pt1 | contig 111379 bp, 111 predicted proteins | sample TergutNt197P3_FD_71548 | JGI IMG/M metagenome (GOLD analysis project Ga0082212, IMG submission 71548) | Neocapritermes taracua P3 segment gut microbial communities from Petit-Saut dam, French Guiana - Nt197 P3 | ecosystem: Host-associated > Arthropoda: Insects > Digestive system > Gut ...
AGATAGGCTTTGTCATTCCGGACTGGAAGCTTCAGATCTCCCTGCGCTCCATCTGGGAGTTCGAAAACAGAAATGCCCCGCAGGGTAACGTCACTGCCCTTGTTTTCACCAAGGCTTTTTAAGCCGGGCGGAACCCGCGCGGGCAAGGTACAGCCCTGTCGGTGACCTTTTGAATCGTGGGAGTCAGCGCGGGCTCCCACGATTCTTTTGGACAGAAAACTCCAAAAAATATCAATCTCAAGCGTAACGTCGTGTACAGGCTTGACAAGCAGAGGCTTTTCCCCACATGCTGGACGTCGAACGCGGGTACTATTGTTCAAGCAGTTGAGCGCACAGGGGCCAGTTCCTCGGTGCGCTGTTGCGGCTTTCCGCCGGACAGAGGGCAAGCCGCAAGGGTGGTGTTTGGGATTTTTACGGGGCCGCTCCGGTCCCAGGGCTTTAACGTCAAGGTGATTTTCATGGAAACAATACGTCTGAACAAGCCGGATACCGCCTTCATACGGGCGGTTGAAGACGAAAGCGGGCAGGTTGTTTCGCGCTGTTACCAGTGCGGCAACTGTACCGCCGGCTGCCCGATGTCGTTTACTTTCGACTATTCGGTCAGCCGGATCATGCGCCTCGTGCAGGCGGGCCAGAAGGACGAGGTGCTTTCGTCCAAGGCCATCTGGATGTGCGTTACCTGCGAAACCTGTACCCAGCGCTGCCCCAATGAAATTGACGTGGCGCAGGTCATGGATGTGTGCCGCCACATGTCCGGGCGCGAGAAAAAAGGCGCCGTGTATGCAGTAAGAACCTTTTTCGACTCCTTCCTCATGTCCGTGGCTCTGAACGGCCGGGCGCATGAAATCGGCCTCATGGCCATGTACATGGCCCGTACCGGACGTTTCTGGACCGATGTGGAACTTGCTCCCAAAATGTTGCCCAAAGGCAAAATGGCCATCCTGCCGCACCGCATTGCCGGACGCAAGGAAGTGGCCGAGATTTTCCGCCGCTTCAAGGAAGGCGCGTCCGACGAGGCCGTGGTCAAGGCTAAGCTTGCCGCCAAGGGCAGCAGCAAGGAGGAGAGCGCATGAGCATGGCTATAGGCTATTTCCCCGGCTGTTCCGGCCTGGGAACGTCCATGGAATACGAAAGTTCCACCCGTGCGGTGTGCAAGACCCTCGGCATCACGCTCAAGGATATTCCGGACTGGAATTGCTGCGGCTCAACGCCCGCGCATACCGTGGATCACGTGCTGTCCTCGGCCCTTTCTGCCCGTGTTTTTGCCCAGGCTGAAACCGCGGGCATTACGGATGTGATCACCCCCTGCCCGAGTTGTTTGAAAAACTTGCGCAATTGCCTGAACAACCTGGAAGACCCTCTGTTTTCAGCCAGGGTGGAAGCGCTGACCGAGCGCCCGCTCAGCCAGCCGCACAGCGTGAAATCCGTGCTGCAGGTGATCGTGGAGGACATCGGACTGGACGCGCTCGGACCGCATATTCGCCGTTCCCTGAAAGGCCTGAAGGTGGTTCCCTATTACGGCTGCCTCATGGTCCGTCCCGGCGATGTCATGCAGTTCGACAACCCGGAAAACCCGACCAGCCTGGACCGTCTGCTGGAAGCGCTGGGCGCGGAAGTTCTGCCTTTTCCTCTGAAGACGGACTGCTGCGGAGCCTCCTATGCCATTCCGGCGCGCGACGTTGTGCCCCGGCTCACCGGACGTATTCTGGACATGGCCGTGCAGCTCGGCGCTGACGCGGTTGTGGTGGCCTGCCCGCTCTGCCAGATGAACCTGGACCTGCGCCAGGGCCAGGTTAATGCCAAAAATAACACGCAATACACTATAGCGGTTCCTTATTTTACCCAGTTGATGGCCTATGCCTTTGGCCTGCCCGACGCGGATGTGGCCTTTGACAAGCTGGCGGTTACCGTGCGGCCGGCTTTTGACTGCATGCAGCGCCGGGCTGCCGAGATAGCCAAACAGGAACGGGAGGAAGCGGCCAAGAAAGCGGAAAAAGCCAGGGCCGCGGCGGAAAAGGCGGCCAAGGCCAAGGAGGCGGAAGCCGCTGCGCAGTCCGCGGGAGGTGAGGCATGAGAATAGGCGTTTTCATCTGCCACTGCGGCAGCAACATTGCGGGTACGGTCAACTGTCCTTCGGTGGCGGAGCAGGCCAGGTTTTTTCCGGACGTGGTTTTTTCCACGGACAGCATGTACGCCTGCTCCGAGCCGGGCCAGGACGCAATCATTGAAGCGATCAAGGAACACAATCTGACCGGCGTGGTGGTCGCCTCATGTACGCCGCGTATGCACGAGCCCACCTTCCGGCGGGCCGTGGAGCGGGCCGGGCTGAACCGCTATATGTTTGAAATGGCCAACATCCGCGAACATGTTTCCTGGATCGGCAAGGACATGGAGGCCAATACCAACAAGGCCGTGGAACTTGTACGCATGGCGGCGGCCAAGCTGCGCCTGAATCAGGAGCTCAGGCCCAAGTCCTTCCCGGTGACCAAGCGGGTGCTGGTGATCGGCGGCGGGGTCGCGGGCATTCAGGCCGCGCTGGACGCGGCGGATGCCGGTCTTGAAGTGATCATGGTGGAAAAGGAACCTTCCATCGGCGGCAAGATGGCCAAGCTGGACAAGACCTTTCCCACAGTGGACTGCTCCAGTTGCATCCTCGGTCCCCGCATGGTGGACGTGGTTCAGCACCCCAACATCACGCTGTACGCCTTTTCCGAAGTGGAATCCATTTCCGGTTACGTGGGCAATTTTGAGGTCAACATTCGCAAGAAAACCACCTGCGTGGACTGGTCCAAATGCACCGGCTGCGGCCTGTGCACGGAAAAATGCCCGGCCAAGAAGTCCTATGACCGCTTCAACGAAGGGGTGGGGCCGACCACGGCGATCATTATTCCCTTCCCCCAGGCCATTCCCAAGAAAGCCAGCATCGAAAAGGCCTACTGCCGTCAGTTCCTGACCGGCAAGTGCGGGGTATGCGCCAAGATCTGTCCCACCGGGGCCGTCAACTACGAAATGCAGGACGAAATCGTGCCGGTGAAGGTCGGCGGCATTATCGCGGCCACGGGCTATGATCTGGTGGACTGGACAGGATACGAGGAATACGGCGCGGGGCGCTACCCCGACGTGATCACCTCGCTGCAGTACGAGCGCCTGCTTTCGGCTTCCGGGCCCACGGGCGGGCACATCAAGCGTCCTTCAGACGGCAGGGAGCCCAAGGAGGTGGTCTTTGTCCAGTGCGTGGGTTCACGCGACAAGTCCATCGGCAGGCCGTACTGTTCGGGTTTCTGCTGCATGTACACGGCCAAGCAGGCCATTCTGACCAAGGATCATATTCCGGACTCCAACAGCTACGTCTTCTATATGGACATCCGCTCGCCGGGCAAGGGCTATGACGAGTTCACCCGCCGGGTGCAGGAGGAATACCAGGCCCAATACATCCGGGGCCGGGTATCCATGATTTATCCCAAGGGCGACAAGCTGGTGGTGCGCGGGGCCGATACCCTGATGGGCGCCCAGGTGGAAATCGAGGCTGATCTGGTGGTGCTGGCCGTGGGCGGCGAGGCCGCGCACGGCGCGCCCCAACTGGCGGAAAAGCTGCGTATCTCCTATGATCAGTATGGCTTTTTCATGGAAGGGCACCCCAAGCTCAAGCCGGTGGAAACCAACACGGCCGGAGTCTTTCTGGCCGGTTCCTGCCAGGGGCTGAAAGATATTCCCTCTTCCGTGGCTCAGGGCAGCGCTGCCGCGGCCAAGGCCATCGGGCTCCTGTCCAAGGACATGCTGGACTCTGACCCGGCCATTGCTCAGGTGAGCATCAGCCGCTGCATCGGCTGCGGCAAATGCATCCAGGTCTGTCCCTTCAAGGCGATTCAGGAAATCAATTTCCGGGGCGCGCCCAAGGCCGAGGTTATTGAGACAGTCTGCCAGGGTTGCGGCCTGTGTAACGCCACCTGTCCGCAGGGCGCCATCCAGCTCTCCCATTTTACCGATAACCAGATTCTTGCTGAAGTGGAGGCCTTATGTCGGTTCTAAAAGGAAAGGAACTTCGTATTGTGGGCTTCCTCTGCAACTGGTGTTCATACGGCGGGGCCGATACGGCCGGGGTCGGGCGCTTCAGCCAGCCCACGGATCTGCGTATCGTGCGCGTGCCCTGTTCCGGGCGGATCAACCCGCTGTTCGTGATGAAGGCGCTGGTGAACGGCGCCGACGGCGTGCTGGTCTCCGGCTGCCACCCGCGCGACTGCCACTATGCCGAGGGCAACTTCTACGCCCGCAGACGGCTGGAGGTGATCAAATCCCTCCTGCCCGTGCTCGGCATTGATCCGCGCCGCTTTGAATACACCTGGGTTTCAGCCTCGGAAGGGCAGCGCTGGCAACATGTGGTGGAAGAGTTCACCAAACAGGTCCACGCCCTCGGTCCGGCAAAGCACCTCCCCGATGCGCCCGAGTTGGAAGCATTGGCTGGAAGTGCTTAGATTTGGAGGGGCTCTGCCCCTCCAAGCCTCCCCGCCAGGGCCTAGCCGGCCCTGGACCGGGCATTCCTGAAAACAGCGAAGCTGTTTTCAGGGTATGGGGGTGCAGGGGACTCAGTCCCCTGCCGGGGTTTGGGGCGGAGCCCCAATACGAATTGATCCTAATAAGGAGTAAACATGTCCATACAGGAAGAATTAAAAAATGCCGTGAAGGCGGCCCTGCCGGACGTGGAGTGCGTCATCGGCTGGGGGGATGGGCCGGAGGCTTTGCGCTCGGCCCCGCTGTTCATGCGTAGTGAAGCGGACGTGGAAGGTCTCAAGACCGGGTATTTCTCCGTGAACAACCCGGCCCTGTACCTGCCGGAATATAAAGGAAAGAAAGTGGCGGTGCTGGCCAAGGGCTGCGATGCGCGCAGCGTGGGCCAATTGATTGCCGAAGGCCTGATCAAACGCGAAGAGATCGTGCTGATCGGTTTTCCCTGCAATGGCGTCATTGATGTGGACAAGGTGCAGACCGCGCTTGTTGGTACTTGTGAACTGGGTGAAATCAGCGCGGTGCGCGAGGAGGGCAATGCTGTCGTCCTGGAAACCCCTGCCGGAGAGGTCCGCCTGGAAAAAAAGGACGTGACCGCCGACAAGTGCGGCCGCTGCCTGTATCCCAATGCCCTGATCGCCGACACCTTTGTGGGTGACAAGCGCGAGCCTGTTGTCAGTGAAGACGCCTACGCGGATTTGGCCGCTTTTGAGGCCCTGCCTCTGGAAGAGCGCATGGCCTTTTGGGAAAAGGAAATGTCCCGCTGCATCCGTTGCTATGCTTGCAGAAATGCCTGCCCGCTCTGCGTGTGCCGGGACCATTGCGTGGCCATGAGCCGTGACCCGCATTGGGTCAGCCAGTCTGATGGCGTGCGCGACAAGCTGTTTTTCCAGGTCATACACGCCTCTCATCTGGCCGGGCGTTGCACGGGCTGCGGCGAGTGCCAGCGGGCCTGTCCGGTGGGCATTCCGGTGCTCATGCTCAAACGGGCTCTGAACCGTCAGGTGGAAAATCTGTTCGCCTACAAGGCCGGGGTAGATATTGAGGCGGCGCCGCCGCTGCTCACCTTTGCCCTGGAAGAACCCAAAATCAAGGAGAGGGACTGGTAATGAGCGACATCGTAAGCCAAAAGTTCGTCTCTTATGACGCCTTGCCGGACTGGCTGGCCGAGCTTGGCAAGAGCGCGGCCGTGTATGCGCCGCGCCGTGAAGGCCAGGCCGTGGTCTACCGGGCCTGGAACCAGGGGGATGCCGTGGAGTTTTCCCAGCGTCCCACGGAATCGGCCAAACAGGTGCTGTTCCCGCGCTCTGAAGAGTTGTTCAGTTTCCGCAAGCAGGGCGAGCCGGAAAACCCCGGCCAGCGTAAACTGGCGCTCACGGAAGCGGCCGAGCCCGGCCCTGCCGTGATTTTCGGGCTGCTTTCCTGCGACGCGCGCGGCTTTTTAATCTTTGACCCGGTGTACAGCGGTTCCGGAACCAAAGATTATAAGGACGGTCCGGCCAAGGACCCCTATTACCTGAAACGCCGCGACAGGACCGTGCTGATTGTCCGGGCCTGCAAAACAGCCTTGCGTACCTGCTTCTGCAACTGGGTGGGCGGCGGTCCCGCCGCGACCCAGGGCGCTGACGTGCTGGCCACGGATGTGGACGGCGGTCTGCTCTTGCAAGCCGTGACCGAGCGGGGCAAAAAACTGCTTGAAACCGGTTCGCTTGCCGATTCCACGGCCGAGCAGGTCAAGGCAGCCGAGGCGGCGCACCAGGATGCTGAAAAAGGCTTGGCCCCGGCTCCTGAACTGGCGAAAGCGCCCAAGGCTTTGCTGGCTCTGTTCGACAATATGGGCTTCTGGCAGAGCCAGAGCGCCGGGTGCATTTCCTGCGGGGCCTGCACCTATCTGTGCCCGACCTGTTATTGCTTCAACATCACGGACGAGAGCAACGGCCTTGCGGGCACGCGCCTGCGTACCTGGGACACCTGCATGTCCGCGCTGTTCACCCTGGAGGCCAGCGGCCACAACCCGCGCACGGTCAAGGCCGCGCGCCTCAAGAACCGGGTGGGGCACAAGTATTCCTACTATCCGGAACTGCATGAAGGGCGCTTTGCCTGTACCGGCTGCGGCCGTTGCATCAAGAGTTGCCCGTCTTCCATTGATATCCGAGCGATTGTGCAAAATGCCGTAAAGGAGGCTGCCAATGTCTAACGCACAACTCCCTGCGGCCTTTGAGCGTCCGGTGTACGAGGAGGGCATGCGTAATCCGTATCTGCCCATGCCCGCCACCGTGACCGAGGTGATTAAAGAAACGCCCAACATCATGACCTTCCGTGTGGTGTTGCAGGATGAGCGGGCCATGAAGGACTTCACCTTTGAACCGGGCCAGGTGGGGCAACTGTCCATGTTCGGCGTGGGCGAATCAACCTTTGTCATCAACTCGCCCCCGACACGCAAGGAATATCTGCAATTCAGCGTTATGCGCGCCGGGGAAAACACCGCGGCCCTGCACACGCTCTCGCCGGGCGATACCATCGGCGTGCGCGCCCCGCTCGGCAACGCCTTTCCCTATGAGAAAATGAAGGGCAAGGACATTGTGTTCATCGGCGGCGGCATCGGCATGGCCCCGTTGCGCACCCTGTTCCTGTTCATGCTGGATAATCGCAAGGACTACGGCAAGATCACGCTGCTTTACGGCGCGCGTTCCCCGCAGGACATGGCCTATTCCTCAGAATTGCCGGAATGGCTCGGCCGGAAGGATCTGAACTGCGTGCTGACCATCGACAATCCGGCCGAAGGCTGGGAACACAAGGTGGGTCTGATTCCCAATGTGCTCCTGGAGATGGCCCCGAGCCCGAAAAACAGCGTGGCCATCACCTGCGGACCTCCGATCATGATCAAGTTCACCTTGCAGGCCCTGGAAAAACTCAAGTTCACTCCGGATCAGATCTACACGACCCTGGAAAAGCGCATGAAGTGTGGCGTGGGCATCTGCGGACGCTGCAATATCGGCGGCAAGTACGTGTGCATCGACGGTCCGGTGTTTTCCCTGAGCGAATTGAAGGAAATACCGAACGAACTGTAAAAACGCCGCGTTTTCAGGCGCAAAAAAGGACCTGGATGGTACTCCAGGTCCTTTTTTGCGCTCTGGGCTTGTCAATTCACGTTCATCATGCGTTTACGTTCGACAAGTGGCCCTGCCCCGCCGGAAGTACTTCCGGCGGGGCAGGGCGGGGGCGGGGGGCGGCTCGACCAGTCTCAGTCCCTAAACCAGTCTTACGCCTTCAACCCCTCCATAACCCTGTTCAATTCCTGCGCCATTCTGGACAGTTCCTGCACGGCGGCGGATGCCTGTACCATGCCGTCCGCTGTTTCCGCCACAATCCTGTTAATTTCTTCAACGGCGTGGTTGATCTCTTCGGAGGTGGCGCTCTGCTCCTCAGCCGCCGTGGCTATGGAGGCGACCACCGAAGAGTTGACCGAGGCCAGTTCGACGATTTCGGTCAGGGCCTGGCCGGAGTTGTTGGCCAGTTCGGTAAGGGCAACGTTGGCGGCCCTGCCCGCTTCGATCATGCTTGCAATGGCCTCAGCCCATACCTTGAGCGCGGCCACCATCTTGCCGTGGGCTTCCCGGCCCTCTTGCGAGCGAAGGAACTCCTGCATGCGCTCCATTATGGACGTTATGGCCGCAACGCTCGCTAGAGCGGTCTTTGCGTGATCCTCGGAGCGGGTAAAACTATAACTCGCCATGCTGAAGCGCAGGTCCGCCACCTCGAGCCCCAATCCACTGAGGAGGAACAATATCTCCGCGTTGTTATTTTCACGCGCTGCCTTCATCATGGTGGACATTGCCTCCGCCATGATATTCTTGCTGGGAATCACTCTGCTCTTGAACTGCTCCATCATGTGAGTGAGCGAATCCGACAGTTTAATCGCTCCGGCCCTATAGGCGTCTCCGTATTTGCGGAGCTGATTCGTGGCCTCCAGGCGTTGCGGGTCCGCGATCTCTTTTGTAGCGGCCTCAAGATTTTTCTCCATCCTGTCCAGGGCGTCCTGGGCCCCTTTCAAGAACGTGTTATCGGAAGACATCAGGAGCATGTTCATCCTGATGCTCGCCTCGTTGAATTCAACCAGCGCATCGCTCAAATTCACGTTGATCCGCGCAAACCTCCGGTATTCTTGCAGTCCGGCCATGGAAGCGTCCAGAGCGCGATACCCCAGCACGGATGTCGCGACAATGATGGCCATCATGGATACGAATCCGGCAATGATTTTGTGCTTGGTAGTCATACTGTCTCCTTGATGTTTTTGTTCCGTGCTTTTGCGCCTGAACTCAAATCGGATTTGCACCGCCCTCGTTTCTATCGTATAGGATAGAGTTTTGCAACGTATGCGTTGCAAAAAAATTAGCCCGACGCGAGTATTAATGAGGGATGGAAAAGGGACAGCAGATAGCGCGCCGCCATTTTCATTCCGTACTCAGGCAGTTTCGTCAGAAGGCAGGACTTACTCAGGAACAAATGGCGGAGCGGATGGGGGTGAGTGTGGGGTTCTTCGGCATGATGGAGGTCGGGCGGCGCTGGCCGAACATCGATATGCTGTTCAGGATTGCAAAAGCCTTAGCTGTCCGGCCTGGGGAGTTGATGGATGCTTTGGAGGAAGAGTCACGGAAATGACGAAGGATAGAGAAAGCAATGGGAGAAGTGCAAAGCCCGCGCCCTCGCGGGTTCAATAGCCGTTTTTACACTCTGACAGCATCAAGCCCCTTGTGTTGAAGGATGGAGAGCAGACGCAAAGCCGGGCCTCCGGGTTTCTTCACGCCGCGCTCCCAATCTGAAACAAGATTTTTTGAAACATTCAGATAGCGCGCAAAGACGGGTTGCGACAGCTTTTCCCGTTCACGGATAGCGCGTATTTCGTCCGGTGTGATGGCTTTCACTGGAGTAAGACAGGATTCGTCAAATTCCCGCATGGTCATCTTGTCGATAATGTTATGGGTGTGAAGCGCTTCGGCGGTTTCATGGATGGCCGCAAAGACTTCGTTCTTATAACTCTTGGTCATGGCTATGTCCTCCCTTATTCAAGGCTTGGGCGGCGGGGGGCCAATCAACCGCAGCATGGCAGGATCGGAAGGGCAGGTGTTGTCTAGAAATTCCAGGCTTGTGCCGAAGGTTTTACGCTCAATCCACTGAATCGCCTGTCCGGGCTGTGGCTTGAAGTAGAGTTCGAGGACATTGACCGCGCGGCCCGCGGCGTCAGGGCGCATCCAGAGCACTCCGGGCGTGTTTTGCGGCACTGTGCCCGGAAAGCCCACGCCCTCGCCGCTGCCCAGAATGCAGTCAAAAACGCCTTCCGCTTTGGGCAGGAAATCGCGTTCCCCGACATAGCCCCAGGGACTGATGCCCACGACCATGGCCGCCTTGTCCTTCAGGGATTTTCCCGCAGCCACGGCAGCATCGATCTGTTTCGGCGAGGGGCTTCTTCCAGGTTCGGGGCCTTCTGGAAAAAGCACGAACCCCAAAGGGCCGCCCAAAGTCCCGGTAGTCGAATCCAGCAATCGGGTGATCGGTTCGGACCCCACTTCAATAAATCCTTTGGGAATGCCGCCCGCGTTATCGCGCATCCATCGGGCGGATTTCTTTGAAAGCCAGCCGATGTCCACGCCCAGAAGATTATACGCGGTCAGGGCCACGCGCGCGCTCTCGGCCGGGGGCAAGGCGTTTTTGTCCCTGGCATGGATGCCGTACAAAAAGGGATTGTCGGCCAAAAATTCATACGGTCCGGCAATGATCAGCCGGGGGATGAAGAGATCCCGGAACTTGTTGAAAAAACCGGCCCGCCGGGCCAGTCCGCCATAGACGGCGTACCCTCAGGTAGGGCAGGGATGCACTTCCCCGTGGGTCATGGCATTATACAGAATGGTCAAGGACGGCAATTGGCCCGTGGGAGACAATCCGCTGCCCGGCGCGGAGAAAATGTCGGACTCGGAAGCCGTGTCGACGGCCCGAACCGTACCCGAAGGCGAGAGGAGAGCAAAAAAGAGGAACAGTGCGAACACGGCTCCTGAGAGTCGGGATAGCGATGGAATACGCCGGAACATTGGCATGGCAAAAGAACGCAACAAGGCAGAGAACACGAACGGTGTATTCTGGCTCAAGAATTGATAAATTCTTTCAACTCCTTGCCTGCCCGGAAAAAGGGCAGTTTTTTGGGAGCCACGGACACAATTTCCCCGGTTTTGGGATTGCGCCCTGAATAACCCTGGTATTGTTTGATTTTGAAGCTGCCGAGGCCACGAATTTCAACCCGCTGATCATGAAGGAGAGCCTGGCGGATGCTGTCAAAAAAAGTATTAACGACAACCGTGGCTTCATCAACGGAAATGGCGTTTTCCTCTGCCAGCGTCTTGATAAGTTCACTTTTATTCATGCTTCGCTCCGTCTGCATGTGAAAATGGACAAACGTAACTATCTTATTCACATTACAGTTTATTTGAAGAGTATATTTCTGTCCAGAAAAAAAACGGAATTCGCTGATTCTTTTATGAACAGGCCGGGTTCTCGATAGACAACAGATCCGCAAAGGGAAGGGGTTCTCCTCAAAAATTATGCTTCCGGTTCTTCTTGCGCGTTCCGTTCCCGCATGTCATCCCGCTGGAGCATCGTAATTGCGCCAATGTTATGCAAATGCTCTATCAAGGCAGCGTTGCTGACTCGAAGTGTTCGCGCCATATTCCGGACAGCATCAAACTCAATATCTGTGTATTGGCCAATCATCTCTTCAATCATACTGACAGGCATCAAAAGCATTGCAGCGAAGGCATTTGCCCGCTGTTCAACTCTTTGTGGCGCCCAAGGACCACTCACAACCCCTACTTCCTGGCCATACTGCCGGTCATGAAGAAGGTGGCAGAATTCATGTGATAAAGAGTACCTCCTGCCTTTATCTGTCGCATTCTTAGGATGAGCGGTATTCACAAATATGGTTGGGATTAATCCATCACCCGCTAATGCGATACCTCGCATCGTATGATCAGAAAATTCCACATCAACTACATTGATTGAAAAATCAGCAAGGATTGTTTCAATATCAACAAAATTCCCCTGAATATTATACATGTCGGTGAAGTTTTGGGCGGAAGCGTATCCCGACTCATAAGGTCTTTCATTCTGGGAGAATGGAATGGAGTGAATAAATTCCGTCAACTCAGGGGTTTCATTTCCTTTCGATATGTTACGTAAAATAATATCAATATCACCTTGGTGTATTCTTGGTGAACACGAACCAAACATCAAGACAGCCGCGGGAATCTGATCGCCAAAATCACAACTTGGAATAAAATCTTTCACTCGTTCAACAAGATCAGTGAACTGCAAGCGTTGTTCCCGAATAGCGGGGATCATCCAGGAAATATGACTTTTTTTATTGCCGGGGATTTCATTGACGATTTTCCGCAAGGATTTGAATCGCTCGGAGTCAGAAGCTTTCAAGAGTAAGTCCGCGCTTGCCGCCCCGAGAAATGAGTATAAAACGTTGCCCACTTCTGCACGCAAGGCAAATTCTGTGGCCATGGGAGCGGTAAAGAATAGGCCATCCGGGTATCCGGGATGGGTCGCGTTCCCCCACGATATCTCCACTTTGTCTCCCGCTCCACGAAGGTACACATCAGGAAAAATTCCGCCGGACGCGCATGATCGTAATGAATGCCGCTGCCCCCAGTCATACCACAAAGACTCTTCGTTTTCAGGCATGAAGCCAAACCGCAGTTTGCCATATTCGAAGAAAATTGAACGAGCGGAAAACCCCTTGTCAGTCGGTGTGGGCGGTGCTTCTTCGTACAGCAAGGCGCCCCAGTTATTTGCGAACCATTCGATCAAGGGCAACAAATACCAATGGACAGAATCACTACGTTCACCCTTGTGCATAAATTGGCAGAGATTCTTTCCCTGCACCCACAGAGCAAATTCTCCCCACGAAAGGGACTCCTCTTTTGTCGCCCCGCAGCCCCCGTCCGGGTCGGAAACGAAAGCGAACTCCAATGCAAATATATTTTTATCGCCGAAGATCCTCATGCTTAATCCTCATCGCCCAAGCTCGAACGGGTCCAGAATTTGCTCACCTGCCTGCGTGTTATGGTTCCATTTTTGAGCCAAGCCCGACTGATCGAGGTGGGAACATACTCCCATCCTTCCGGGTACCCATGCCAAAATTCAATGTCGTTGCAGATACGATGGCACTGAGCTACAAACGCCATGCCGTTGTAGGCAGAAAAACGTTTACCGCCATGATGGACACTGCTCTCGAGCATTTCTGCCGGAGCTAGGCCTTCCCAATGTGGGCATAATGTACCTTTCTGCCCCCTCTGCCAGGGTTTCTTGTGCTTTGGGTTAGGTTCATAGACTAATGGCATTTTTTCTCCAGGCCAGCGGTGGCGCCTCAAGTGTGAAACACCCTAAAAATCGTGCACGGCAATATCGTTCAGGGGCTCGGAAACTTCTTCCATGCGCAGCATATTATCGCGCAAGCGCTGCAGCGCGTTTGCGGCTGCCATGCAATCAACCGAGGCCGGGGAAAGTGGAGAAAGCTGCATAAAAGGCTTCTGCTTCCGCACCGCCTCGGTCACGCTCCGGTCGGAACGGACCTCCCCGAGATAGGCCGGGGCAAAACCCAGGAAGCGTTTGCACACAGCGGACAGGCGATTATACGTTTGCTTGCCTTCAGCCGGGGATTCCACCTGGTTGACCAGGACGTAGAAATCCTGGACGTTATGGCGCGCGGAGAGCACTTTCATCATGGCATAGGAGTCGGTGAGCGAGGTGGGCTCAGGGGTGATCACCATGATGCGCAGGGCGGTCATGGCGGCAAAGCCGATGGCCGTGGCGGAAATTCCCGCGCCGATATCAAGGCAGACAAAATCGTAGCCTGAAGCCAGGGGATTAATCTTTTCCCGCAACACGGCGCGCGCCCCGGCATCCAGTTCCGCAAACTCGGCCATACCGGTATTGGCGGGCATAAGATCGAAACGGGCTCCACCGGCAACACCGATGGGAACCAGCACCTCGGCCGGACTCCGGTTGCTGATCAGGATATCCTGAATATGCTGTTGCGGGGCAATCCCGAGCAGCACATCCATATTGGCAAGACCCATATCACAGTCAATGAGCAGTACGGGATATCCCATCTGATGCAGGGCATAGCAGATGTTAAGGGCAAGATTGCTTTTGCCGACTCCGCCTTTGCCGCTGAGGACCGAAAGGCTGATGGTTGTAGACTTGCTCATTGTTCGTTACTCCGAACCCATACAGGAGAAAAGGAACTGCTTTTCCTGGGCCTGGACCAAGCTTTCCCGATCTTTTACCAGGCGGTTGCTTTCCGCCATGGTAATGTTGTTTTTGCCTTTACGCTTGGCCTCATACAGGGCCGTGTCCGCACTTTTAAGCAGCTCGACGGTGTTTCTTTTGTCTTCATCCAATAAGGACAAGCTGGATACGCCGCCTGAAACGGTCATGGAGAAAGAGGCGTCACCGCAGACGAAGACTTCCTTGCTGAAAGCGTCCAGAATACGGTTGGCGAACATCATCCCCGACCAGCACGAGGTTGTCGGCAGGATAACGGCAAATTCCTCTCCTCCAATGCGCGCCACAATATCATAAGGGCGGACGGACGCCTGGAGCACCTTGCCGAGCCGTTGCAGCACGGTATCGCCGCAATTGTGCCCGTGCGTGTCGTTGATGTTTTTGAAGTTGTCGAGATCAAGATAAATGACGCTGAGTTCGGTGCGGGAACGTAAAGCGCGCTCCACTTCACTTTTAAAACGGCGGTTGAAATAGCCGCGGTTGGCGATGCCGGTAAGGGCATCATGATCGCGCTGAAAGACCAGCTTTTCCTGAACAGACAAAAGCTGGGTCACGGACTCGCCGAGATCGCCGTGCAACGGAATACAGAACCAATTCTCAAGGCCGTGTATGGAGGCGAACCTTGCCCAATCTTCAACCCGAACTCCATTGATAACGCAGGCAAGAGCCAGGGCTTCGGAGCAATCCGGGGAAGCTTTCAACTCCTTACGCACGAGTTGCGCGACCTTTTTCAGGTCGGCAACCAGAGTATCGGAAAGGATAGCCTCCGGCAGCGACTTTCTATCAGGCTCTGTTGGCATGGCGGTACAATAGCAGATGACGTATGAGCTTGTCGAGATTACCGTCTAGGACGGCGTCCACATCGGTTTCCTCGGTGTTTGTCCTGTGGTCCTTTACCAAGCGATACGGCTGCAAGGTGTAGGTCCGGATCTGACTGCCGAAGTTGATGGCTTCCTTATCCTGGTACTGATTCTTTTTCGCGTCGGCCAGTTTTTGCAGTTCGCGTTCATACAACCGGGCCTTGAGCACGGACATGGCCGCATCCTTGTTGCTGTGCTGGGATTTTTCATTCTGGCACTGGACCACAAGGCCGGTCGGTATATGGGTGATGCGGACGGCGGAATTGGTCTTGTTCACATGCTGTCCCCCCGCGCCTCCGGCCCGGAACACGTCGATGCGCAGATCATTTTCATCAATAGTGATGGATATTTCCTGTCCGGCGTCAGGAAGCACGTCCACCGAGGCAAAAGAAGTGTGGCGCCTGCCCGAGGAATCAAAGGGAGAAATACGGATCAGGCGGTGAATGCCCTTTTCATCCTTCAAAAGGCCATAAGCGTTTTCACCGCTGATACGCAGAGTCACACTCTTTACACCGGCCTCGTCGCCATCCAGATAATCCAAATATTCGGTTTTAAACCCGTGCTTGTCCGCCCAGCGCAGGTACATGCGCAGCAGCATGGCCGCCCAGTCCTGCGCTTCCGTGCCGCCCGCGCCGGGATGGATCTCAAGGATGGCCGGCTGGTGGTCTTCCTTTTCGGAAAGCAGCATGTCCATTTCCGCCTGCTCAAGAAGCTCGCGCAGAGTGGTGACAGCTCCGGCCAGACTGTCCAGAACTTCCTCGGAAGGCTCTTCATCAGCCAGGGCAAGCCAGTCCTGAACATCGGCAACAGCGTTTTCCAGGCGGAAAAATCTGGCCTGTTCATTTTCCAGGCGGCTCTTTTCCTGTAGCACAGGGGTGAGCGCCTCAGGCTGATTCCAGGCATCGGGCGCGGAAAGCTGCTTTTCTATTTCTTCCAGGCGGCGGGTCAATCCGTCAAAGTCAAAGACGCCCCCGGAGGGAGGTGAATTGCTCAAAAAGAGGGGCGGCTGCGGATTTCAGTTCAGGCAGTTGATGCATTGGCATTCCTGTTTTTTGGTTTTCGGAAGATATTATAGCTAAATAATGAGAAAAGCGCCAGCGCCATTAACAGCACTTCCGGTACAGGGCGCAAGCAGTGGTACAGCGTGGTTTCCCGGTTTGGTTCGATTGTTGCGGTCAAGGCGCCGTCGACAAACAGACCGTCCAGGCGCGCCGAGATCCGCCCGTGGGGATCGATAACAGCGGTAATGCCCGTGTTCGTGGCCCTGGCCAGGGAGCGCGATTGCTCCACGCAGCGCAGCGCCGCATGCGCGAGATGCTGCAACGGGGCGGAGCTTTTTCGGAACCATCCGTCGTTGCTGACATTGATCAGGATTTCCGCTCCTTGCTCCACTCGTTCCTGGGCCAGAGCCGGAAAAATGGCTTCGTAGCAGATCAGCGCCCCCAGAAGCAGGTCGGGGTTGCCTTGCCTGTGTAAGCGCAAAAGTTGGTTATGCATTCCAGGAATGAAGTCCATGCCTTGCAGGATATCATTCAAAAACGGGATGGAGGCCGCAAAGGGGGTATATTCCCCAAAGGGGACCAGATGTTCCTTATCGTAAAAGCCCGTTGTGACGCCTGACGGCGAAAGCAGATACAGTCTGTTCAGAAGTGACGTACTGCGGGGATCCCGCTGGAAGGCCGGGGCGCCAAAGGCCAGGTATATGCCGTTATCCGTTGCGAAACGCCGTATTGTATCCGCATACTCGTGCTGCTGCTGAAAATAAAAGGGCATGGCTGTTTCGGGCCAGAGCAGCAACTCGGGCTTCGGGCAGGCAGGGGAGGACGCGCAGGCCGACAGGGCTTTTTCGCTCAAGGCAAGGTAATGATCCAGAGTGGCTTTTTGAAAAGCCGGGTCCCATTTGAGGCTCTGATCGATATTGCCTTGGACCATAATCAGGGACAAAGGCTGTTCTTTCTGTTCTGAAGCCGGAGTCAGTCTGAATATACCGTAGCCGGGCAGGGCCAGGAGGATGCCGAGAGCGACAGCGGCGGCAATCAGGCGCGGTTTACCGGATTCAAGACATGCCGAGGCGGCGGCAAACGCGGCAACAGCGTAAAAAGCGCTCAAACCATAGGCGCCGACCACAGAGGCAACCTGCGTCCAGGCCGGTTGAAAGGCAAAGGCCGTACTCAGGGAGAGCCAGGGAAAGCCGGTGAACAGCCAACTGCAAAACACTTCAAAACCGCCGTAAGCAAGGCCGCCGAGCAGGACGGGCAAGCAGGCCCGTCCCTTGCGCCCGGCAGCGGCATGTCCGCGCAGGTTATACAAACCGAGCGCGGCCAGGGCAGTAAAGAGAGACAAGCACACAAAAAGTGGAACGACAAACGGGATGGCAAGTACGAGCGGTATGCCCGCAACATCGTGCAAGGGAAAGACCAGCCAGTACAGGCCCGCGGCATTGCCGCAAAAGCCGAGCCACCAGCCGCGCCTGAAGGCCTGCTTGCCGCTTGAGGCGGTTGCGGCCAGCATATACAGGGAAAAAGGGAAAAGGAGCGACAGGAGCGGGACGTGCAGAAGGCCATTGGGCAGTCCAAAAAAAATGCCTGTTGCGCCCAGGCACGCTAACAACAGCGGCTCAGGCGCAAGACGAATTTTTCCGGATGGAAGAAAGGCCACGTCTGTTCAGGCCTTTGTAGTGGAAGTGTTTTGCTGTTCCTCAGGAGCGGCGGCTTGGGGAGCGGACGGTTTCACGGCAGGAGCGCCCGCGCCCGGCTTGAACATGCGCACGGACCGGATCTGCTTGACGTCCGCATCGACCACGGTGAATACGGTACCGTCAAGGCCTTCAAGCGTAAACGAGTCGCCCGTTGCCGGAACGCGGCCCGCAAGGTGGGTGAGGTAGCCGCCCAAGGTATCCACTTCATCTGAACTGATTCTGAGCCCCAAGGTCTCTTCCAGGTCTTCAAGATAGGCGCGCCCGGCGATCAGGTAACTGCCGTCCGGCTGCGGAGAGATCTCTTCTTCACGCGGGGCATCGTGTTCATCCTCAATGTCTCCCACGATTTGCTCGATAACGTCCTCAATGGTCACCAGACCGGCGGTGCCGCCATACTCGTCAACAATAACAGCCAGGTGCTGCTTCAAGGTGCGGAACTCATGCAGAAGATCCAAAACGTTTTTGGTTTCCGGAACAAAAAAGGGTTCACGCATGAGCCGGGAAACGGGAAGAGCCTGTTCCGGCGAGTTCAGTATGTGCTCAAGCAGATCTTTTGCGTGCAAAATGCCAATGATGTTGTCGCGATTACCGGAGAAAATCGGAATACGGGAATGTCCCGTGGCCATAATCAGCGCGGCCGCCTCCCGGATGCCGCTTTCTTCGGGAGCGCAGGCAATGTCCGTGCGCGGGGTCATGATGTCCCGCACGTGCAATTCATCAAGATCCAGCACCCTGAGGAGCATGGAACCTTCTTCTTTATCCAGCTCTCCGTCCTCACTGGCATCGCGAATAGCTTGTTCCACCGTGTCCGCGTCGTGCCGTCCATGAAACAGTTTACCCAAGCGTCGCCAGATGCCACTACTGTCGGAACCGTCGTCCAAGAGAGTCCTCCAAGCTAAAATTCCTCTAACGGGCTTTCCCGGAAAAGCTCCAGATGCCGGCGCATAATCCAGTTGCCCAGGGCCTCGACTTCATTGACTGAAGACAGGCGCAGCCATTCTATAGCGGCCGTGTTGGCCTCAAAGGGGTTCTCAACCACGTCCTTGGGCCGGGCCCAAGAAAGAAATTGCACGCCCATGTGCAAGTTGTGCGAGGCATGCTCGACCCAGGCGTTCTGTATCCGGCACTGCATCCAAAAACGCAAGCGCTTGTTTTGCTCGGGATCAAACAGGTCCAGCATCAGCAGCAAGCGCTCGGCAGCGGTAAAATGCAGGTCAAACGTGTGCATTACCGTGGTGGAAACGCTGATGCGCGCCCCGCCGGCCGAAAGGTCCAGAAGCTGGAACTGCTCCACGCGATCAGGGAGCAGCAGCAGCTTTGGCCTGGACCAGGATGAGATTTCATGCAGTTGTTCGTCCTTGGGCATGGTTTCTTCGCACCAGATGGCCGCGCCGAGCAGAAACTCCTTGGGCGGCGCAATTCGCAGAAAGGAGCGCTTTTGCCTGTTCTCCAGAGAGGAGGGTATGGGCAGGGTCAGGTGGCATATGCCCGGTCGCGGCGAATGAATACCGTCAATATGCGAGGCAAAGGTGTAGTAGGTGAATTCCCGGCCGCTCTTGATGCGGAAAAACACCAGTGCCGGGCGTCCGAGCCATTTTTCGGACAGTGTTTTGAGGCCGCTGAGTTCCACAGTGAAGGAGTCGCGCCCAAGATATTCCGGCGCGCAGCGTAATGTCGGACGGCGGTGTCCGGTCTCGGTATGAAACTGTATTTCAAAGGGGCGGCGCTGATCAAAAGCGCTACGCAGAATGGTGCGGATGGTTTGGGCGCCGAGGATGGTCCCAAAGGGACTATACCGGGTCCGGTGAGCCCGGATGGCTCTGAACAGAATAACCGCAATCAGCAGAAAGGTAAGCGCGCCCACGCCCCAAAGCCATTCGTTCACGGCGCCGAAATTGAAGGCGCGCGTGAAAAAGCTTTCCTGAATGGAGCTCAGGGTGGCAAGGGAATTCTCCCTTGGCGCTACGCTGGCGGCGGATGTGATAAAAGGAAACATCTTCCGCGTAACTTAGCGCTCTCCCGGCAAAAATTCAACGAGAAAATAGCGGGAGCGCGCTTACTGGTTTGCCCTTTGTCCGCGTCAGGCTGATTCGCCACATTCTGTGGATCACCCCACGGGCATTGCCTTTGACGCCTGCTCTATCGTCACTGCTGTGTGTGGATATACTGGCGCAAAGCGGTATTGATGGCCGTCTGATACTTGGGATGCTTGCGCTTGAACCATTCCAGAACATCGGCATCAAGCCGCAGGGTCACCGGCGTCTTAATGGGCCGGAAAAACTTCCCGCGTTCAAAACCCGCAAAATCCCGGATTTCAGGGATGTCGGAAAGGTCGATATCCCCGTCCTTCATGGTTGCTAAAGCATCAAGCTGTTCCTCAAGCTTGGGGATGTCATTCTTCTTCATAAAGCCTCCTTTCGTGGGAGGTGGCACGTCTGGCTGAAATAATGCGGATGACTTCCTGATCCGTATGGTCCCGATATGTGTGGACTACGACCAGCACATGTAGCTCCAGCACCTTGCCTACTGCCAGCCAGCGTTCTTCACCGTCTACTACCCGATCAAAACGGAATCTGGCGAGAGGATCAGCAAAAACTTCACGTGCAAGCTCAAAATTGATTTTGTGCTTTGTATAGTTGGCCTGATTTTTTTGCTGATCCCATTCAAATTCCATGACAATAATGTACGTACAAAAAAGTATGTTGTCAAGGTGCTGTCAAATCACGTTTTTTCAGTTGAATTTCTATGCAGGCGAGGGCAGCGGGAGTGATGCCGGGAATGCGCGCCGCCTGGCCAAGGGTGCGCGGTTTGATGGCGTTCAGCTTTTCTTTTGCTTCAGTGGTCAGGCCCGCGATACAAGTATAATCCATATCCTGGGGCAGGACTGTGCATCCCGCGTCGGCCATGCGTCTGGCCGCTTCCTGTTGCCGGGCCACATAGCCGGCATAGCGGAAGACGGTTTCGGCCTCGGCCCGGATGTCTTCGGGATAGTTCAAAATTTTCGGCCAGAGCCTGGCGAGCGCTTCCCAGGTGACAATAGGGCGGCGGAAAAGTTCTCCCACGGGCATGGCGTTGGTGGGGGCATTTTCGCCCAAACCTTCGAAAAAAGCTCGCAAATCGGCGTCCGGACTCACCCGTTCTTCATGCAGATCATGCATCAACTCCCGCAGGCGGCTCTGACGGTTTTGGAACATCTCCCAGTGCAGGTCAGATACGAGGCCGTAACGGCGTCCCAGCAGCGTCAGACGGGCGTCCGCATTGCTTTCGCGCAGCAGCAGCCGGTGCTCGGCCCTGGAGGTGAACATGCGATAGGGTTCGTTCGTGCCCTTGGTGACCAGATCATCCACCAGCACGGCCATATAGGCCGTGTCCCGGCCGGGGATAAAGGCCTCCATTTCTTTTGTCGCGGCAACAATGTTCAGAGCGGCCCATATACCCTGCGCCGCGGCCTCCTCATAGCCTGAAGTGCCGTTGATCTGGCCCGCGCACCAAAGCCCGTGTATAGATTTGACCTCCAGAGTCGGACCGAGTTGCGTCGGGAAAACCACGTCATATTCAATGGCATAGCCCGGCCGTACCACATGGCAGCGCTCAAGACCGGGAATAGTGTGCAGGAGCTCGATCTGCACGTCCAGAGGCAAGCCGGTGGGAATATTGTTCGGGTAGGTCTCGGGATGGTCAACGCCTTCCGGCTCGACAAAGATCTGATGCCGCTCCTTGTCCGGGAAACGGGCGATCTTGTCCTCAATGGCAGGGCAGTACCGGGGTCCGGCCACGGGAATGGCGCCACTGTACATAGGTGAGCGGGACAAGGCCTTGCGGATGATTTCGTGCGTCCGTTCGTTTGTCCAGGTGAGATGGCAGAGTTGTTGAGGAAGTTGTGAACCGTTGCCGCGTAAGGAAAAGCGTGGTGGCGGCGTGTCCCCCGGCTGGGCTTCCATTTTGTTGAAGTCAACGCTGGCGGTCAGCACGCGCGGTGTGGTGCAGGTCATGAAGCGGCCGAGTTTCAGCCCAAGCTTGCGCAAAGCGTCGGACAGGCCGACAGCCGCACTGTCGCCGCATCTGCCGCCGGGATACTGGGTTTCCCCAATATGCAGCCGGCCCTGCAAAAAGGTGCCGGTGGTCAATAATACGTGGGGCGCGAAAAAACGCTGGCCTAAAGTGGTGCAAACGCCCCTGACGCCTCCTCCCTCGGTAAGGATGTCACTGACCATCTCCTCACGCACCAGGATATTGCTCTGCGCGAAAATATCCCGTTTCACCGCGCTCATGTATACACCCCGGTCCACCTGGGCGCGGGTGGCTCTGACCGCGGGCCCCTTGCTGGCGTTCAGGGTGCGGATCTGGATGGTCGCTTCATCCGCCCAGCGGCCCATGCTGCCGCCCAGGGCATCGATTTCCCGCACCATATGTCCTTTGCCCAGTCCGCCAATGGCCGGATTACAGGACAAGTGCCCGATCCGATCCGCATTGCTGGTGATCAACAGAACCCGCAGCCCTGTACCGGCGGCGGCCATGGCCGCCTCGCAGCCCGCATGGCCCGCGCCGACCACGATACAGTCAAAGTGTTTGTGTTGGCTCATGAGAGAGAGGTCTTTCCATCAAAAAGCATGGCCAGCACTACTTTGGCGTCGGCAATAGTAGCGGAAATGCTTGAATGCTCATTGGGAGCATGCGCGTTGGGTATAAGGGTGGCCCATACGGCCGTGTGCAGACCTCTGTGCCGCAAGGGAGCGGCAACCGTCTGGCCGCCGACGCCGCAGATCTTCGGCTCCACGCCGCGCAGGCGTTGCAGGGCGCGCTTCAGGCGCATGACCACCGGCGCGTCTTCCGGCGTGGGAGCGGGCGACTGTTCGCTGTGGGTGATCGCCACACTGATCTCCGCTCCGTAGCGGGTCGCCACTTCCCTGGCAACGGCGCGCACTTCCTTCTCCACGTCGCTGACGGCATATTCAGGCAGTACCCGGCAATCTAGATAAAACACATCGCGTCCGGGCAGGGTGTTAATGTTCTCCACGTTGGCTTCTTTTTTGGAAGGCACAAAGGTGGACCAGGCCGGTTTGAACAAGGGGTCCTTGTTGCGGAAGGTGCGGTATAAGCGTTCAAGCTCAAGCACGCAGGCGGATGCGACCACAAGCGAATTGATGCCTTCATCGGGCGTGCTGGCATGACACTGCCTGCCCGTGACTGTAATGCGGAACCAGATCAGGCTTTTTTCGGCAATCTCAATCATGCTGCCTTCTCTGTTACCCATATCCGGCACCAGGATCATATCATCATGACCTATCAGATCCGGCGCTGCGGCAAGCACATGCGGCAGACCGCGGGACATGCCGGTTTCCTCATCCGCCACGAACAGGAGGCCGAGAGAAACATCCGGGGTGATGCGCTCACGCAGCAAAGCGTCCGCGGCGAGCATGGCAGTGACAATGGCTTGCTGATTATCCTCCACGCCGCGCCCATAGATACAATCCCCATCCACCCGCAGTTCATAGGGCGGGCTGCTCCAAAGGCAGTCTTCGCCCGGAGGGACCACATCCATATGTCCTATAACCCACAAGGTCTGCTCCCGCTTGCCCGGAATCCGGGCCGCGATGTTGGGACGGAATCCGCAGGGGACCCGCGCATCCGGGCAGTCATAGCGGGTAATAGCGGAAAGACCCAGGCGCGAAAGCTCTTCGCTGAGCCAGGCGGCCTTGGCTTCTTCCCCCGTGCCGTTATTTTCGGGGCCAAGAGCGGGGCGGGCGGTCATTTCCCGCTGCCAGCGGATGACAGCGCCGGACTGGGCATCCAGATAGTCAAAAAGACGGTTCAGCATAGCGGGGTATCCTTATTCCAAATAATAGAAGACGGCAGGGAAACGGTCCTTTCCCTGCCGCTGTTTTTGCCCCGGACTGGAGCAAACGCGAAATGCTTCCGGAAAGCCGTTTAACGACCGCCCTTGATCAGGATTTCCGTCCCTTGGCGGCGCGTTTGGAAGCCTTCAAGGGGTTAACCTTGGCTTGGGCTGCTGCCGCGGCTTTCATATGCGTGGAAAAGTTGCACACGCCCATGGACCACTTGGCCGTGGGCATGGGATAGGTGGAGCAGTAGTGCGTGCCCTGAAAGTCCCGGATACGGGCGCAGCCTTCACATTTATCGATGACCGGCTGGAAAACGGCGCCATTGTAAAGCATGCCTTCGGGGGTCTGAGTTGCGCCGGAAAACGCCTGGGTCTCTTTGTTCATGCGTGTATCCTCTCACATGGAAATTTTTTGTCGGAACGCACAGCATTTAGCCAAGTTCCGGCAAAAGTCAAGCTATTTTTCCCTCCCAGGGGTAAGGGCTGAAAATATCCCGCGGAGTAGTTGCCAATTTTATCATAGTGATGTAAGAGGGGCGAATACTTGACTGAAGCGTGCTGCTTAAATGAACTCATTTCCTTGCGGGGGACTCTTATGGGGGTTTTGCGCGACATCGGGCTGTTTGTGTGTGCCCTTCTTTTTGTCGCTTGCGCATATGCCGGCCATGCTTCTTTCCCCTACCGGGTTTTTTCCGCTTCTCCTTCCCGCCCTGCCATATCTCAGTATTCCACAATAGCGTTTGCCGTGCCGAAAATCGGCCGTCAGAGTAGTGCGGCTCTCTCCTGTGAAGCGCCGGAACTCTATTCCGCGTCTGCCCTTTCCAAAGCCGCTCCCGGAAAAAAAAGCGATGCTCCAAGAGCGGGTCCGGGATAGCCATCCAGGATCGCTTGTGTTTACGCAATTCCTGGAATGCCAGTGGTGTATGATTCGCTGACTTCCATCTCTATATATTCCGTGGCCTTAGCGACAAAACAGGAAACAGATGTTTGTCTGTCTCGTGGTGGAGTATTGTCTTTAAATATCTCCGGTTTGTTTGAGGTCCTGGCAGCTCTGGGTCCCTTCAGCGCTGTTTAACCAAGAGAGGTAGGTATGGTGGAATTTTTGATCGTCCTCTGTGTCATCTTTCCCGTCCTGGCGGGAGCGGTTGCTTTTTTTGATAAAAGCAACAGTTTGAAAAGACAGTTGATTATCGTTACGGGAGGGGTGCTGACCTTTGCCGCTTTGGCACTTGCCTTGCGCGGCGCGGGTTCGGTTGCTTTCGGTTCTTCCCTGGCTCAAGCCCTGGGTGCTCCGATACAGATACTTGATCTTGCCCTGCTGTGTTTCATCGCCTACATAGGGTGGCGACGGGACCATCGCCTTATTCTGGCGCTCGCGGCAGTGCAGCTTATAGGGTTGCTTGTTCTTGATGTATACCTGCATCCCTCGGTCGATGCCGCCACTCCGGCATTCACTGTGGACAGCCTGGCCATCACCCTTGTTCTCGTAGTGTCGATCATAGGTTCGCTCATTGCCTATTATGCTCTCGGCTACATGAAAGAGCATGAAGAGCATCTGCACCTTACAAAAACGAAACAACCGCGATTTTTCGCTATAATTCTTGTCTTCCTGGGCGCCATGAACGGGTTGGCCCTGGCTGACGATCTCAGCTGGGTCTATTTTTTCTGGGAAGTGACCACGCTGTGCTCCTTCCTGCTGATCGCGCATGACGACACGGATGAGGCCAACAGGAATGCCGAGCGCGCCCTGTGGATGAACATGGCCGGCGGTGTGGCTTTTGTTTTTGCCCTGTTGTGGTTCCAGGGCGTTCAGGGCACGCTTTCCCTGACCGCCTTGCAGGAAATAGCCCGCTCCGGAGCCAAGGAAGCTGTCTTCCTCCTGCCTGTCGTGGCTCTGTGCCTGGCCGGTTTCACCAAATCCGCCCAAGTGCCGTTCCAAAGCTGGCTGTGCGGAGCCATGGTCGCTCCCACGCCGGTATCAGCGCTCCTGCACTCATCCACCATGGTTAAGGCGGGAGTCTATTTGGTACTGCGTCTGGCGCCCCTGAGCTTCGGCACCACGGTTTCCACCATGATCGCGGTCTGCGGCGGCTTCACCTTCCTGATCACGGCCGCTCTTGCGGCGGGCCAGGGCAACGGCAAGAAAATTCTGGCCTATTCCACCATATCCAACCTGGGACTGATCATAGCTTGCGCCGGCATCAACACCCCCGCCGCCATTGCGGCCGGGCTGCTGCTGCTGGTCTTCCACGCCGTTTCCAAGGGGCTGCTCTTCCTTTGCATGGGCGCCATCGAACAGAAAATCGGCTCACGGAATATTGAAGACATGCGCGGGCTTTTCCAGATCATGCCCAAAACGGCGCTGGTGACGACCTTTGGCATAGTCACCATGATGCTTCCGCCCTTTGGCATGCTGCTGGCAAAATGGATGGCCCTCGAATCTTCGGTGGAAGCTTCGGCCATGCCGGTTCTGGTGATCATGCTGGCCCTGGGCAGCGGTCTGACCGTACTGTTCTGGGGACGCTGGGCCGGTATTTTGATCGGTTCCGCCAACCCGAAGCTTGAGGTTGCCCAAGAAGCCCAGGAGGCAACCATGGCGACCGCCATGCGCGCCCTGGCCATAGGCGCGGCAGTGCTTTCGTTCTTTGCTCCTCTCCTTTACCTGTGGCTCGTGGAACCGGTCGTGCGCACCATGTTCGCCACCGCACTGCCCTACGAAGCCTGGTATGGCGGCGTGGGCAACAAATACGGCATCTTCGCGGTCTATCCTCTGTACCTTATTATTGCTTTCGGCTTCTGGTACGCTTGGAATGAAACCAAAAAATACGCCGGCGGCAAGTCGGAGCAGCCGTATATGAGCGGCATACAGGCCACAAAAGATGGCAAGGTCGGTTTTATCGGCCCCATGAAAGGTTTTGTGGAGGTCAAGAGCGGGAACTATTATCTTGAGTCCTTTTTCGGCGAAAGCCGTCTCACTAATCCGGCGAATTACGCGGCTCTTGCCTTGTTTGGTCTGCTGCTCGGAGGTATACTGCAATGATAATAGCCAAACTCTTTCTCGGCATACTGGGGCTCGCGATGGCTCCCCTTCTCGGCGGCCTCCTCGCCGGGTTGGATCGTGTTATTACGGCGCGTATGCAGTCACGGTACGGTCCGCCTCTCTTGCAGCCTTTTTACGACGTTCTCAAACTCATGGGCAAAACCCCGAGCGCGGTAAACGCCTGGCTGGTTCTGTGTTCCTATCTGACGCTCATGTCTTCGGCTCTGGCGGTCTATTTGTTCTTTTTCCAGACCGACCTGCTGCTGATATTCTTTGTCATGACCATTGGCGCTGTTTTTCAGGTCATGGGCGCGCTGTCGGTGAATTCTCCCTACTCTCAGGTAGGCGCGCAGCGTGAACTTTTGCAGATGCTGACCTATGAACCGCTGATTATCCTGGTTTTTATAGGCATCGCGCTCAAGACCGGAAGCTTCAACATCCAGGCCGTATACGCGTTGGATACGCCGCTCCTGTTTTCCATGCCTCTCCTTTTCCTGGCTTTGGGCGTGGCCCTGACCATCAAAATGCGCAAATCGCCCTTTGATATCAGCGCATCCCATCATGGGCATCAGGAAATCGTGCGCGGTATACTTACCGAGTATACCGGCCCTCAGTTGGCCATGCTTGAAGTTGCCCACTGGCTTGATGTGGTGCTCATACTGGGACTCTGTTCGCTGTTCTGGTCAACCAGTTGGGTAGGGATGCTGATTTTGCTGGCAGTCACCTACTTTGCCGAGTTGCTGGTGGATAACATCAGTTCCCGCATGACCTGGAAGTGGATGCTTACGCGCGTGCTGGTCCCGACCATGCTTCTGTGCATCGTCAATATCTTGTGGCTCTATGCCCTGTAGAGGAGGCAGATAATGTTATTCGACCTGCAAAAATGGATCAATATCGGCAGGCTCAAGTCTCCCTGGGTCGTGCACTATGACTGCGGCTCATGCAACGGCTGTGACATCGAGATTATCGCTTGCCTCACCCCGGTGCATGACCTGGAACGCTTCGGCATCATCAACGTGGGTAACCCGAAACAGGCGGATGTTCTGCTCGTTACCGGCACGGTCAACCACCGCAACAAGGAAGTGTTGAAAAATATTTATGAGCAGATGCAGCAGCCCAAAGTGGTAGTCGCTATCGGCGCTTGCGCGCTGAACGGCGGTATTTTTCAGGAAGCCTATAATGTCGTCGGCGGTGTGGATAAGATAATTCCGGTTGACGTATATGTGCCGGGATGTCCTCCCAAGCCCGAAGCTATTATTGACGGCGTTATCATGGCCCTTGGCAAGGTCAAGGAACAATTGGAAGGAGGGGGACAAGCCGCCAACGGCTGAGCCGGGCGTCTTCCCCATAAGGAGAACTGAAGCATGTTTGAACCTACTGTGATAACTATTGATGAAGTCGTCCCCACTGCCAAGCGCATGCTGCACGATGGCTGGCGGCTTATCACGCATACCGTTGTTGATCGGTGCGAAGAGATTGATATTCTGTACCATTATGACAGAGAACTCGAAGAGCAGGACTTCCGGCTTTCCGTACCCAAGGGTACTGTTATACCGAGCACGTCCGGCGTGTATTTCGCGGCTCTGCTGGTGGAAAATGAAAACCGCGATCTGTTCGGTATTAAGTATGACGGCCTGATTCTTGACTTCAACTCCACCCTGTACCTGGAAGAAGTCACTGATCACTATACGGCCCCGTTCTGCAAAATCTCTGTCTACAACAAGACCGCACAGGAGGGCTGATTATGTCTCGAACGATTGTTCCTTTCGGACCCCAGCATCCTGTTCTGCCTGAGCCTTTGCACCTCAAGCTGACCCTTGAGGATGAAAAAGTCGTGGAGGCTGTTCCCGCGCTTGGTTATGTGCACAGAGGGCTGGAAGCTCTGGCCGTCACCCGGGACTTTCACCAGATGGTGTACGTGGTGGAGCGGGTGTGCGGCATCTGTTCCTGCATTCACGCCATGTGCTATTGCAACTGTATTGAAAAACTCATGGGCCTTGAAATTCCCCCCAAAGCGAAATACCTGCGGATTATCTGGTCCGAGCTGCACAGACTGCACAGCCATCTGCTCTTTCTGGGCTGTTTTGCCGAAGCTTTCGGCTTCGAGAGTTTGTTCATGGCTTTCTGGCGCGTGCGTGAACGAGTCATGGACATTTTTGAAGCGACCGCCGGTAACCGGGTGATTATTTCCGTAAACATCATCGGTGGTGTAAGACGGGATATCAGCGACGCCATGCTCCAGCATATACTGCGTGATCTGGATATTATCGAAAAAGAGATAAAGCCGCTGTATACCACCATGATGAATGACTACACCATCCAGCAGCGGACCGTGGGCATAGGGGTGCTCAGCAAGGAACAGGCCTATGTTCTTGGCGCTGCCGGACCGGTTCTGCGCGCCAGCGGATGGGCGCAGGATATGCGGATGCTCAAATACGAGGCCTATCCCGATCTCGATTTTGAGCCCGTGGTGGAGCACGATGGCGACTCTTACGCGCGCACCAAAGTGCGTTTCCGTGAAGCGTTCCAATGCATAGATTTGGTGCGCCAGGCCATCCGGAAAATTCCCGCTGACGACGATCTTGCCGTGAAGGTCAAGGGCAATCCTCCCGCGGGTGAAATCACGTTCAGAGTTGAGCAGCCGCGCGGTGAGCTTTTCTATTACGTAAAGTGCAATGGCGACAAAAACCCGGAACGGGTGCGCATCCGCACCCCAACCTTTGCGAATATTCCGCCGTTGCTGGCCATGCTGCCGGGCGCCCAACTGGCTGATGTTCCGGTCCTTGTCATCACCATTGACCCGTGCATCAGTTGTACGGAGCGCTAGCCAACTGGCGTAACGTGTTCTGATCAAGAGGAGAGATCTTCATGTACATGACCAAAACGATTATGAGCAATTTGCTGAAAAAATATTCCACCCGGCTGCATCCGTTTGAGCAGCGCATTCTTCCGGACGGATTTCGGGGTCGCTTAAAATTCGCCATAAAGAAGTGCATCCTGTGCCGCCTGTGCGAAATTAAGTGTCCGACCAAGATTATACACATTGACGCTGAAATCGGGCTGTGGGAGCGCGAGGTTATGGGCTGCCTCTACTGCGGTGTATGCGCGGATGTCTGCCCCACGGGCTGCATAACCATGACCAACGTACACAGGCCGCCAATCATGGAACCGGCCTTCCAGCGCTTCAATGTGACGCCCAAGCCGTCAAAGAAAAAAGAACAACCCGCTCAAGAAGGGGAAATCAAGGCGGCCCTGGAGGCAAAGGCGGTTGAAAAAGCCTTGGAAGACGATCATACAGCCAAGGTGGAAACCGTGGAGGAAGAGGCAGTCATACCCGCTGCCAAAGCTAACGTTACACCGGCGACTGCCAAGAAGAAGGCAAAATAATAGGCTTGGAACCGTGTACCCTTTACCGTCCCCGGGAGGTTATTCCCGGGGACGTTTTTTATTGGGGCTCCGCCCCAAACCCCGGCAGGGGAAATGATTTCCCCTGCACCCCTCATAATGAAAAAAGGAGGCGTCCATATGGATGCCTCCTTTCATAGTTTCCAGGAGAAAATTGCGGGTCAAGGGGGCCACGCCCCCTTGCGGGGTGGTTTGGAGGGGCAGAGCCCCTCCAATTTTCCTAGTGCTTTCCCTGCAGGGAAAGGCGTATCACGGCCCTGCTCAGAGCGGCTGTGGCACGGGCTGAATTGACATTTTCCGCCTTCTGATTCAGGCGATCTTCCGCACGCTTGAGAGCCTTTTGCGCACGCGCGAAGTCGATGCAACAGGCTTCTTCCGCGCTCTCGGCCAGTATGGTGACCTTATTGTCCGAGACTTCGGCAAAGCCGCCGGACACAAAGACATAGTATGTCTGTTTGTCCGCATTGTAATGCAGGGCGCCGATAGATAACGCCGACATAAAAGGAACGTGTCCCGGGAGCACCCCGAACTCGCCTTCCAGGCCCGGCGCGCCCACATAATCCACTTGCTTGCTCAGGACCAGTTGGTCAGGCGTTACGATGTCCAGTTGGAGTGATGCCATGATCCCTCCTTATTATTCAGCAGCTTGGCGCTTTTTGTACTTTTCTTCGACCATTTCAATGGGGCCGACCATGTAGAAGTCGCCTTCGCCCATGTGGTCATATGTCCCGTCCAGAATAGCGCGGAAGGCCTTGATGGTATCTTCGAGCTTCACATACTGGCCCGGAGTTCCCGTGAACACTTCCGCCACGTGGAAGGGCTGAGACAGGAAACGCTGGATGCGACGAGCCCTGGCAACAGTGAGTTTGTCTTCGTCAGACAGTTCATCCATGCCGAGAATGGCAATGATGTCCTGCAGATCTTTATACTTCTGCAGAATCTGCTGCACGTTGCGGGCCACGGCATAGTGTTCCGCGCCCACCACTTGTGGGTCGAGGATGCGCGAGGTGGAGTCCAGCGGGTCCACGGCGGGATAGATGCCAAGTTCCGCGATCTGGCGGGAAAGCACGAGCGTTCCGTCAAGGTGCGAGAACGTGGTGGCCGGAGCCGGGTCGGTCAAGTCGTCAGCAGGCACGTACACGGCCTGCACCGAAGTGATGGACCCCTTGTTCGTGGAGGTGATGCGCTCCTGCAGGGCGCCAAGGTCGGTCCCCAGGGTGGGCTGGTAACCCACGGCAGAGGGCATGCGGCCGAGAAGCGCGGACACTTCCGAACCCGCCTGGGTGAAACGGAAGATGTTGTCGATGAACAGAAGCACGTCCTGGCCTTCCTCATCACGGAAGTATTCCGCGCAGGTCAGGGCGGTCAGGGCCACGCGGGCGCGGGCTCCTGGGGGCTCGTTCATCTGGCCGTACACAAGCGCGGCCTTTTCCAGAATCCCGGCGTCCTTGAATTCGTGATACAAGTCATTCCCTTCACGAGTACGCTCGCCAACACCCGCGAACACGGAGAGACCGCCATGCTGCTTGGCAATGTTGTTGATCATTTCCATGAGAATAACGGTCTTGCCAACGCCCGCGCCGCCAAAGAGGCCCATCTTGCCGCCCTTTGGGAAGGGGATCAGCAGGTCAACAACCTTGATGCCGGTTTCCAGGAGCTCTACCTTGGTGTTCTGTTCGGTAAAAGCCGGGGCCGGACGGTGAATGGGCAGGCGCTTTTCAGCGTTGACCGGACCGGCTTCGTCCACGGGCTGGCCCACCACGTTGATGATCCGGCCGAGAGAAGCCTTGCCCACCGGAGCCATGATTGGACCGCCGGTATCTTCGACGCTCATGCCGCGCACCAGACCTTCAGTGGCGTCCATGGCGATGGAACGGACCACGTTGTCGCCGAGGTGCTGCGCCACTTCGAGGACCAGTTCGGGCGCGTTCTCGTTGTTGGGGTTTTTCAGATAAAGCGCGTTAAGGATATTGGGAAGTTTGCCGGAGGGAAACTCCACGTCCACAACCGCGCCGATGACCTGCGCAATTTTGCCGATGTTTGCACTCATTTTTCGTCACGCTCCCTTGTTATCCTTTAAGCGCTTCAACGCCGCCCACGATGTCTATGAGCTCCGTGGTAATGGCCGCCTGACGCGTCTTGTTGTAGAGCAGGGTCAAGGCTCTCACCATGTCGTCGCAGTTTCTCGTGGCATTATCCATGGCTGCCATCCGCGCGGCGTGTTCGCTGGCGGAAGTGTCGAGAAGACCGCGGTAAACCTGGACCTTGACAAACCGGGGCAGGAGTTCGGCGAGAAGCCCTTTCACGTCCGGTTCATAAATGTAATCCTTGGCCTGTGCCGGGATTTCGCCTTCCTCTTTTTTTGCCGAGGCAATGGGGAGGAGAGGCAGGCTGGTCGGAGGCTGTTTGGCGAGACTGACAAACTCGCCGTAAAACATGAACACCTCGTCCAGGGCTCCGCTCAGGAAGTCGTCCATGACCTGGCTGCCCACGGAAACCGCCATGGTGAAGTCCAGGGCGTTCATCTGCCCCACAATGGCCATGGGAATATCGAAGCCGAGTTTCCGCACGGCATCTCTGCCTTTTTTGCCGACGCAATAGAATTTGACGTCCTTTCCTTCAGCCTTTTTGACAGCGGCGAATTTCAAGGCGGCAGTAATAATGTTGACGTTAAAGCTGCCCGCCAGACCACGATCCGAGGTGGCGAGCACAATGCCTGTGGTCTTGACCTCATCACGGGCTGCAAGAAGGGGGTGGGCCGCATCCTCGGATTGCCCGCCCAAGTCGCGCAACATGTCAAAGAACTTGTCCGCATAGGGGCGGAAGCGTTCAATGCGCTGCTGCGCGCCGCGCAACTTCGCGGAGGCGACCATATTCATGGCCTTGGTGATCTGCTTGGTCTTTTTGACCCCGCCGATCTTCATTTTGACATCTTTAAGAGAAGCCATTCACGCCTCCGGGGTTAGGCCTTGAAATCCTTCTTGAACTCCGCGATAGCCGCTTGCAGCTTTTCCTCGATGGCGGCATCAAGGGCTTTCTTTTCTTTGATTTCGTCAAGAAGAGCGCTTTTGGAAGCGCGCATGAACTCCATAAAAGCGGATTCGAACGGGCGGATATTCTCCACAGCCACATCGTCCATGAAGCCCTTGGTGGCGGCATACATGGAAACCACCTGCTCGTAGTCCACCATGGGCTGGTACTGGGGCTGCTTCAACAGTTCCACCAGACGGGCGCCACGGTTCAGCTTCGACAGGGTGGCCTTATCCAGATCGGAACCGAACTGGGCAAAGGCGGCCAGTTCGCGGTACTGGGCCAGGTCAAGGCGCATGGTGCCCGCAACCTGCTTCATGGCTTTGATCTGGGCGGCGCCGCCGACGCGGGAAACCGAAAGGCCGACGTTAATGGCCGGGCGCACGCCGGCGTTGAACAGGTTCGGCTCAAGGTAGACCTGGCCGTCCGTGATCGAAATAACGTTGGTCGGAATATACGCGGACACGTCACCGGCCTGCGTTTCAATAATCGGCAGGGCGGTGAGGGAACCCGCGCCTTCATTGTCGGACATTTTGGCCGCGCGTTCCAGCAGGCGGGAGTGGAGGTAGAACACGTCGCCGGGGAAGGCTTCGCGCCCCGGAGGACGGCGGAGCAACAGGGACATCTGGCGGTAGGCCACGGCCTGCTTGGAAAGGTCGTCGTAGATGATAAGGGCATGCTTGCCGTTATCGCGGTAGAATTCCGCCATGGTGGCCCCGGCATAAGCCGCAATGTATTGCAGGGCGGCGGGTTCGGACGCCGTGGCCGAAATGATGGTGGTGTATTCCATGGCGCCGTATTTGCGCAAGGTATCCGCCACCAGGGCCACGTTGGCCTTTTTCTGGCCAATGGCAACGTAGAAGCAGTGAATGTCCGTATTTTTCTGGGCCAGAATGGCGTCGATACAGACAGCGGTCTTGCCGGTCTGGCGGTCGCCGATGATCAGTTCGCGCTGGCCGCGGCCAATGGGCGTCATGGCGTCAATGGCCTTGATGCCGGTGGGCATGGGTTCATGCACGGACTTTCTGGCGATAATACCGGGGGCCTTGATTTCAACCGGCCGTACTTCCTTGGCGTCAACCGGGCCGAGGCCGTCAATGGGCTGGCCGAGGGGGTTGAGCACGCGGCCCATGACCGCGTCGCCGACGGGCACGGAAAAGATCTTGCCGGTACGCTTGACCGGGTCGCCTTCCTTGATCTCCGTATCATCGCCGAGCAACACGACGCCGACGTTGTCTTCTTCAAGGTTGAGCACGAGGCCCATGAGCCCGCCCGGAAACTCGAGCAGTTCCATGGACATGGCGTTGCTGACCCCGTACACGCGGGCAATGCCGTCACCCACGTAGAGCACAGTGCCGGTTTCGCTCATCTCTACGCGCTGTTCGTAGTTTTGAATCTGCCCTTCAATGATTTTGCTGATTTCTTCTACTTTGATCTGCATGGCCCTACTCACCCCTCTTGATGGTGTCTTTGAGGATGGAAAGTTGTGCGCGGAGGCTTGCGTCCATGACCTGGTCACCAACCTTGAGCACTACGCCTCCGAGAATTTCAGGGGATACGCCAAACTCGAGCACCAAAGTGCGTTTGGCTTTTTCCTCCAACTGCTTGACAACGGCCGCCTGTTTCTCCTCATTCAGCGGAACGGCTGTGAGGAGCTGGCCGCGAACCACGCCTTTTTCAGCATCCAGCAACTGGTTGAACGTGTCACAGATGCCTTCGAGCTCGCGCAAGCGGTCTTTGTCGGCAAGCAACCGGCAAAAGTTCAGAATGGCGCCCTTGAGTTTGAGCTTGGCCGCGAGTTTTTCAATAACCTTTTTCTTCTCTTCATGGGTGAAGATGGGGTTTTTGAACACGCGGACAAGATCGGGCGATTCAACCAGAGCCGAGCGCAATGCCCCGAGAGATTCGGCATAGCTCTCAAGTTCCGGCAGGCCGGTTTTCTTGCCCAGAGCGAAAAGAGCCCGGGCATACCTGCGTGCTGCGATATTGCCGGTCAATTGAGCACCACCTTTGTTAAGTATTTGTCAACGAGCTTGGTATGCTCTGATGCGGAAAGCTTTTTTGCAATAAGCTTTTCCGTGGCTTCAACGACTTTATCGGCCATTTCAGCGCGTATGGCTTCAACAGCCGCCTTGATCTCGTTCTGGGCGGTGGCTTTGGCCTGGGTGGTGATTTGCACGGCGGCCTTTTCAGCTTCCTGGATTATGGCGGCCTTCAGCGCTTCACCCTGGGCGGTATAGTCGGCGATAATGGTCTGCCGTTCCTGTTCCAGATTGGCAATACGCCGCTCAACGTCGGCCAGGCTCTGTTCAGCGGCCTTTTTGCGTTCTTCAAGCGAAGAAATTTCAGCGGCTATGCCTTGAGAGCGTCCTTTGAAAAAGCCGACAATTTTTTTGCCCCAGAAGAAGGCAATAACACCAATGAACAGGGCGATGTTAATGATGCGGAAAATCGTATTCGACCAGGACTGATGATCGTCTCCCGCGGCAATGGCCGGGGCGGCGGCCAACAAAAGGATACAGAACGCTGTGAGAACAATTTTCAGACGTTGCACGCGAAAACCTCCCTTGACCGCCAAAAGCGGCGATGCCCATATATAATGTTAGCCGAGAATCTTGGACATTGCCTTGGCGGCAAGGTCATTTACCTGAGAGAGCAGCGTCTTCATGGCCGCCTGGGTTTCCTTGGCGGTTTCTTCGCGCGAAGAATGCAAATAGGCCAACGCTTCAGCATGCGCGGCATGCAGCACTTCCTGCTCCCTGGCCGCGCCCTGGGCCTTTATGGCTTCACGGGCCTGACCTGCCTGCGTGCGCGCTTCAGCCAGGGCGGCCTCATATCTTGAGATTTTTTCAGTGGCTGCGGAAGAGAATTTTTCGATATCGGCCGCGTAACCGGAAGTAAAGGCGTTACGCTCGGCAATTTGTTGACGGATAGGCTTGATCAGAAGGTAGTTGAGCACCACAAGCGTAATGAGGAAGTTCGCCAATTGAATGAACAAAGTGACGTCCAGATCAATCATGTTATCCATCGGTTACGCTCCCTTTCAGAGATTGTGAATAATTGCTCATGTGGGCCGGACTATACACGAAAAATATACTTTTGTAAAGCACTTTTTAAAATGAACTTTACAAATAAAACCAATGACTTCCGACGAAAAACGCTTTTATTTTCCCTCGGAAGCCCGGTGAAATCAGGGCTACTGCTTCACTCCGGCGTCGATAAGAGACATGGTATGTTCAGTCTGGGCGGTGAGCGCGGAGGCGGTCTGATTGTTTTTGGCAGCCTCTTTACCCATGATTAACTGACCCTGCAGGATAGCGCCTTCTTCCATAATAAGAGCCGGGCTGCTCAGGGTGCCGGACACTTTGGCGTTTTGATGCAAGATTGTGCGGTTTGTCACAAAGGCTTCGCCATTCAAAGTGCCGTGAACCACAAGCTCCTTGACCGTGACAGTGCCTTCCAGGAGCGCTTCTTTACCCAGGATCAGCTTGCCGTCGGAGGTGATGTTGCCGATGAAGCGGCAGTCAATGCGGACTGTGCCCTTGAAGTTGAGTTGGCCTTGGTATTCGGTGCCGGAACCCAAAAAAGCGGTAAAGTCGTCTTTAGCCATGAGAATATCCTCGGTATTTGAGTAAAGCGTCCGAAAAACGCTTAGGGGGCGTCTCCAAATAGTTCTTTTGCCCAAATAGCTTCGTCACCCGGCCCTTTTTTTTGACTCGGCACCTCCTGTGCCTCGGCCTTCGGCTCCCGCCCTGCGGGCGGTTCCCAATTTTGCTATCCTGCAAAATTGTCCGGTCGAGTACCATAAGAGTACACAGATTCGCCACATCCTGTGGCTCACCCCTTCGGGGCGGGGTCGCATTCGCTCCCCCGTCCAATTCCGCTATCCTGCGGAAGTGTCCCTTCGTAAAAAGGGCCGGGTTCCTTGCTCTTGGAACAAAATTCCTTATTTGGAGACACCCCCTAGGTTGTTTTGAACATGAAGCGCCGCATGGAGACGTTGAGCACCAGGCCCAGCATGATGAAATTAACAATAGTGGCTGTGCCGCCGTAACTCACAAAGGGCAACGGGATGCCCACCACAGGCACCAACCCGACCACCATGCCGATGTTGATCAGGATCTGCCAGAAAAAATAAAAGAAAACCCCGGCGCAAAGCAGGGAACCAAAGTGATCTTTGGCCCCCCGGGCAGTGTTTATTATGCACAATAAAAAGCAGCAGAACAAGGCTAAAAGTACCACGCAACCGAAAAACCCCCATTCTTCGCTGAACACCGCGATGGCGAAATCCGTATGCTTTTCCGGCAGAAAACGCAAGAGGCTCTGCGTGCCGCCTTGAAAGCCTTTTCCCCACATCTGCCCGGAACCTATGGCAATTTGCGACTGGGTAATATGGTATCCTGACCCCTGCAAATCCCGCGAGGGATCCAAAAAGGTCAGAATACGCTCTTTATGATAATCTTTGAGGAAGAGCCAACTGGCCGGAATCAGCAGGGGGATGAGCAGACAGCAGATCCTGAATACATATTTCTTCAGGCCGTGGTATAAAATCATGCCGCCGAGCAGAAAGAGAATCAACAGGGTTGTGCCGAGATCCGGCTGGGCAAAGATAAGCAGACAGGGAAGGGCGACGACAGCCAGCATGAAACAGAGTTCAAGTCCGCTCAGCGGTTCTTTATAGCGGGAGAGCAATGTTGCCGCGAGCAGCAGGGTGGTGACCTTGGCGACCTCACTCGGTTGCAGGCTGAAAAGGCCGAGATCGATCCAACGCTTGGCCCCGTAGACAGTCTTTCCCACCAGGGGCACCATGAGCAAAAGGAGAAGGGCCAGGATGAAAAGAGGCAAAGCAAGCGTGCGTAAATGGCGATAGTTGAACAAGGTGCAGACAATCATGCACAAAAAGCCCACTCCCCCCCAGAGGAGTTGCTTTTGGAAAAACGGGGCCACGGCAATGCCGTCTTCCATCCGGATGCCGCTGGCGGAATAAAGATTGGCCACGCCCACGAAAAAGAGCATGGCCGTAAAAGCCAGAAGACTCCAATTGGCGTGGGTTATGAGGCGTCTGTCCATGGCGCTCATAGGTTAATCCTCTTCTTCCACGTCCGCCGCCGGGGTCTCTCCCATATCCTGGGGCGTCCGGGCTTCGGCTTCCTGCCGTTTGGAGGCCTCACTGCCGGGAACGGGGCCGAACAGGGATTCAAACACCTTGGCCACAATGGGGCCGGCGGTTGCGCTGCCGCCGCCGCCGTGCTCGACCATGACCACCACCACATAGGTCTGCCCGTCCTTGGAACCCCAGGAGGTAAGCCAGGCATGGTCGCGGTGGTGATAGTCCATTTCATGCGTGCGCAGACGCCGTTCCCCGAGGCGCACAACTTGGGCCGTGCCTGTTTTGCCGCCCATGACCGCATCCGGGCGGTTGATGCGCCTGGCCGTGCCGCTGCTGGCCGTGAGCCGCATGCTTTCAAGGACGAAGTTGCGGTGCTCGGCAGGCATGGGCAGCATGCCTTTTACTTCAGGGTCTTCACTTTCCACCAGACTGGGCTTGAGGATTTTTCCCTCATTGATCAGAGCGCCCACAAAAACGGCCATTTGCACGGGGGTGACCAGCGTATACCCCTGCCCGATGGACACGTTGAGCGTTTCTCCGCGTTGCCAGGGTTCGTTGAAACGGCGTTTTTTCCATTCCCGGCCGGGCACAAGGCCGGAGCGTTCATGCGGCAGGTCGATGCCGGTGGGATGGCCGAACCCGCAAGCCTTGGCAAAGCGTTCCAGATTATCAATGCCCATCCGCTGCGCCATTTCATAATAATAGACGTCACAGGAATTGATAAGGGACTGCATCATGTTCATGGCCCCGTGCCCGCCTTTTTTCCAGCAGCGGAAGGTATGCGTGCCGAGGGTGACTTGACCGTGGCAGACGACAACGGCTTTGGGATCGACTTTTTGCTCGAGAAAAAGTCCGGCCATCATCAGCTTCCAGACGGAACCAGGGGGATAGACACTCTGGATGGCCCGGTTCTGCAAGGGGTGCCGGGGGTCATCCACCAGGAGCGCCCAATCCTTTTTGGACAGGGTAGTGGTAAATATGTTGTTGTCATAGGAGGGATGGGTCACCAGGGCCCGCAATTTGCCGCTGTAGGGATCCAGTACGACAACGGCCCCGGCATTCTCCCCCAGCGCTTCAGAGGCGGCTCGCTGCAAATCGATATCCAGGGAAAGCCTGATATTCTCCCCGGCTCTGGGCGGTTCTTCCTGCCGTTTTTTCAACTGCCTGCCCAGCACGTCCACTTCAACGCTGTTCTGGCCCTTGGTGCCGCGCAGGGATTTTTCCAGCATCAGTTCAAGCCCCTGTTTACCCACGATATCGCCCAGGGCGAGCTTGTCGTCCGCCTTCAGTTCCTTTTCATTGGCGTCGGCAACATAGCCGAGAATATGAGCAAACATAAGGCCGTGCGGATAATAGCGCCGCTGCCGGGTTTCCACGGACAAGCCGGGCCATTGGTAGATTTTTTGTTCAATATCCAGGACCTTTTCAAAAGGCACGTCCGTGGCCAGGATCTGGGGCTGGAAGGATTTCACCCTGAGCCTGTCCTGCATGAATTTGGCGCGCAAGAGGGGCAGGGGAACATCCGTCCACTGGCTGACCTGGGCCAGGGTTGCCGGAATGTCCGGACAGTCTTCCCGGATCATGCTCAGTACATAAGCAGGCCTGTTTTCCGCCAGGAGTTGCCCTTTGAGATCAAGAATGATTCCTCGGGTGGCATACACACGTTCCTGGCGGGTCCGGTTGGCATAGGCCTTTTGCGCAAACTCCTCGCCGCGCAGTACCTGCAAGTACCAGAAGCGGAGCACGAACAGAAGAAAGATGAAAGCCACCAAGCCATAGAGCAGGAACACGCCCAGTTTGGGCGGCTGATAGCCTTCGGAACCGATTTCAATGGACATGCTGTTTTACCCGCTGAAGGCCGCCTTGGGGCGGGTAAAATAGGCCAATCCCCAGATAAGGGGAATGATCGCGGCCTGGAGCAGGCTTTCCCGCACCAGCAACTCGAATTCCAGCGGCAGGTCTTGTACGGAGCACATCAGCCAGGTCAAGAGAAAATGATAGGCGCCGAGACTGGCGGAAAGCATAAAGACGAAAACAATATTTTCGGCGACAAAAAAACGCTGGCTCAAGCGAAACAGATACACCTGCCCGCCATACCAGAGCACTGCCGAGCCAAAGGTCAGGCTGCCGGAACCTTCCTGAATAAGCACAAAGATGCAGAATAGCCAGAAGCTTTGCCAGTTCTTTCTTTCTTGCAGGGAGAGCAGAAAACCGGGAACCAGAGCGTCGACGCCGGGAACGGCCTGCTGCACGATGAGCGCTCCGGCGATGTAGGTGGCCCACCAGAGGATACGGAGGGAGGTCTTCATGGCGTTGCGGAGCGGGAAGAAGGGGATGTTCCGGGTTGGCTGCCGGAAACCTGGGGCGCGGCAACTTCTTCATCCGGGGACAGCAGCACGTCCTGCTCCACAGGGTTGGGCAGGCGTTCCAGCAAGGGCGGCGCCGTGCCCGCGCGTTGCAGCAACAGGACTTCTTCCAGAACTTCAAGATTGACCACGGGTTGGGCATGGACCTGCTGGAACAAAATTTCATTGCCCGGAGAGACCTGAATGACGACGCCCACGGGAATGCCTTTGGGAAAGCTGCCGTCAACACCGGCGGTAATCAAGGTTTCTCCGACGCTGATCTCCGCGTTCTGGGCGACATAGGCGACTTCCAGGCGGCGGTCGGGGCCGGTGCTGCCGGTGAGAATGCCCGGCGTCCTGCTTTTCTGGCTGATCACGGCCAGGCGGAAGCCGGGGTCCGTGACCATGAGTATGGTGGAGGCGTGGGGAGCCGTGCGCAGTACCCGTCCGACCACGCCATTCTGGGTGACCACGGGAGTGCCGACAATGGCGCCGTCAAGATAGCCTTTGTTCACAGTAAAGGTTTTGAGCACGGCCTGGGGGCCGAAGCGTTTGGCAATAATTCGGGCCGCGAAGGCGGGCCGGTCATAAAGGGCGTTGAGGCGGAGCAAATCACGCAGCCGCTCCAGTTCGGCACGCTCCTCAATGCTGAGCGTAGCCTGGGAATGAGCACGACGGAGATCCTCGCGCAGGCGCGTGTTTTCCTCAGCCACGCCCACCAGGGCAACATAGTCGCTCCAGGCGTTGATACACTGATCTTTCACCCAGACCACGGGCGAAAGAATATAAGAGACTATCTCAAGCCCTGTCCGTTCCGCAATGGTATCGAGATAGCCTGTACGGGCGTTCCAGGTAAAAAGGCCGAGATAGCAAAACAGGAAAAAAACCAGAACGCCGATCAAACGGTTGGAAGAAGGCGCGTTAATCTACGCATACCTCCTTGAGGATATGGATGTTATCCAGAGCCTTGCCCGTGCCCATGACCACGGTGGACAGCGGATCTTCCACCACGGTTATAGGCAGAGAGGTCTCGTTGCGCAGCAGTTGGTCCAGGCCTTTGAGCAGGGCGCCGCCGCCCGTGAGCACAATGCCGCGGTCCACGATGTCGGCGGCAAGTTCGGGGGGCGTTTGCTCCAGGGCCACGCGCACGGCCAGCACAATGGCGTCCACCTGTTCGGAAATGGCTTTGCGTACCTCTTCGGAAGTAATGATAATATTCTGGGGAATGCCCGTCACCAGATCCCGGCCCTTTACTTCCATTTCCAGCTCAGGGTCCAGGGCAAAGGCGGAGGCGATGCTCATCTTGATGTGCTCGGCCGAGGATTCGCCGATCAGCATGTTATACTTGCGCTTGACGTGCGTCATGATCGCTTCGTCCATCTTGTCGCCGCCGACCCGCACGGACTTGGAATATACAATGCCGGAAAGAGAGATGACCGCCACTTCCGTGGTGCCGCCGCCGATATCCACCACCATGTTGGAGGTGGGTTCCTGAATGGGCAGGTTCGCGCCGATGGCCGCGGCCATGGGTTCCTCAATGAGGTAGACTTCCCGCGCTCCGGCGCTTTGCGCGGATTCCTTGACCGCCCGCTTTTCCACCTGGGTGATGCCCGTGGGCACGCAGATCATGATGCGCGGGCGCACCAGACGGCGGGAATTATGCACCTTGGCGATAAAATAGCGCAACATGGCTTCGGTGACTTCAAAATCGGCAATAACGCCGTCTTTCATCGGGCGGATGGCTTCAATATTCCCAGGGGTTTTGCCGAGCATGCGCTTGGCTTCAATGCCGACGGCGAGCACGCGGTTGGCGCGCGAATCCTTGCGCACGGCAACAACGGACGGCTCACGCAGCACAATGCCGCGTCCCTTCACATAGACGCAGGTATTGGCGGTCCCAAGGTCAATAGCGAGGTCGCTGGAAAAAGCTCCAAGAAGGGAATCCATTACTTTGGCCATATCTCTTATCAGCCTCTCATCATCGGGTACGGTTTACTATATTTCATCAGATACGCGAGTCGCCGTTGAAGATGAAATACGTATGGGTAGTTTAATCATAAGTGGTCGCGGACAAGCCCTGAAACCTATCCTATTTGAAATAAATTAGCTACCAAAAGAGTGCGGTAGAAAATTTTATTGCCCGGCGCAGGTTTCGGCCCATACGCTGAGATCCTGTTCCAGGTGGGGGCCGGGCGTAACGTACAGCGCCGGCGAGATCTCCATGCGGCACCAGGTGCCGCCGAAATGCAGCAGCAGGTGCACGGGCACGGATCCCTTATGCTTGCCGAGCACGGCCTTTAACTGCTCAAGGCGTTCCGGCGCGTTTTCGCTTTCCCGCATGTCGATGCACACCGGATCGGAAGAGGCGGCAGAGGCATCGGCGAGCAGCATGACCTTTTCCACGATGAATTTGATTTCCTTAAGCGGCGCGTCTTCTCCCTCGGGAGTTTCAAAGGAGTCCTCCTCGCGGGGGCGGCTGATCCTGCCTTCCATATACAGCGGGGTATCGGGCAGCAGCAGATCCTTGAACTGTTCGTAAGCGTCGCTGAAGCAGAAAGCCATGCCCGAGGCGGTCAAATCCTCCACCTGTAAAAGCGCCCAGCGGCGGCCGCGCGAGTCAAAGCGGATCTTGCCCACATTGGCCAGAACCGCGCACTTGAAGCTGCTTTCAGGCGGGAGATCCCGGCATTCCTCAAGCGGCGTAAGCTGCTGGCGGGCCATTTCCTTGCGATAGGGCTGCAAGGGATGGCTGGTCAGAAAAAAGCCCAGGGCTTCCTTTTCGCAGCAGGAAAATGTGGCATTGTCCCATTCCGGGATGGAACTTTCCGGACAGTCATAGCCGATGCCGGGGCATTGCGGCACCTCCTCGGCCGGCATCATGGCCAGCAGGGACATCTGGTTGGAGTCCTTTTCCTTGGCTTTTTTCTGGGCTCTGATCACAACATTGTCCAGGGAAGCCAGGAGTCCGGCCCGGCTTACCCCGAAGCAGTCGCAGGCCCCGCCCTTGATCAGGCTTTCCAGCACCCGTTTGGTCATTTTGCGCAAAGGAACCCGGCAGCACAGGTCCAGCAGGGAAATGAAGGGACCGTCCTGTTCGCGGGCGGCCACCAATTCGCGGATGGCTTCTTCGCCCACGTTTTTGATCGCGCCCAGGCCAAAGACAATAGCGCCGTCGTGCACGCTGAATTTCCATAAACTGTTCTGGATAGTCGGCGGCCGCACGGTCACGCCGATATCCTTGCAGGCGGAAACATACTTGAGCAGCTTGTCCTGATCTCCCATTTCCGAAGAAAGCAGGGCGGCCATGAATTCGGTGGGATAGTGCGTCTTCAGATAGGCGGTATGGTAAGAAATCAGCGCGTAGGCGGCGGAATGCGACTTGTTGAAGCCGTATTCGGCGAATTTTTCCATGAGGTCAAAAATTTCACTGGCCTTTTTTTCCTCCACGCCGCGCTCCACCGCGCCGGTGGTGAATTTGGAGCGCTCCGCGGCCATGGCGGCCGGGTCTTTTTTGCCCATGGCCCGCCTGAGCAGATCAGCGCCGCCAAGGCTGTACCCGGCCACGATCTGGGCAATCTGCATTACCTGTTCCTGGTAGACGATGACCCCGTAAGTATCCTTGAGACAGGCCTCCAGGCTGGTCAGGGGATAGCTGACCTCGATCTGCCCGTGCTTGCGCTTGATGAATTCGCTGACCATGCCTGATTTCAGCGGACCCGGCCGGTACAGGGCGAGCATGGCGATAACGTCTTCAAAGACCGAGGGCTTGAGCTGGCGCAAATAGGCGCGCATGCCCGAGCTTTCCACCTGGAAGATACCGTCGGTGTCGCCGTTGGAATAGAGCCGGTAGGTGGCGTCGTCATCCAGGGGCAGGGCGTCCAGATCCGGCACGTCCTTGCCCTGGGATCCGATATTCCTCAGGGCGTCGTCAATGACGGTCATGTTGCGCAGCCCCAGGAAGTCGAACTTCACCAGTCCGACCTTTTCCACCATTTTCATGTCGAACTGGGTCACCACGTCGTCTTCGCGCTTGCCCCGGTAAACGGGCAAATATTCGATCATGGGCTTGTCCGAAACCACAAGCCCGGCGGCGTGGATGGAGGCGTGCCTGGAAAGGCCCTCCAGACGCATGGAGGTATCGAGCAGTTTTTTGATCTGCTCGTCCGTGTCATACAGGGTGCGCAAATCAGGCTCAAGCTCAAGGGCCTTTTTAATGGTCATCTTGAGGTCGGCCGGAATAAGTTTGGCAATGCGGTCCGTTTCCTGAAAGGTCAGGCCGAGGGCGCGGCCCACGTCGCGGACCACCCCCTTGGCCATCATTGTGCCGAAGGTGGTAATTTGGGAAACCGATGCCGCCCCGTATTTGTGGTGCATGTACTCAATGACCAACTGACGCTTGGCTTCGCAAAAGTCCACGTCAATATCGGGCATGCTGATGCGCTCGCTGTTCAAAAAGCGTTCGAACAGCAGGTTGTAGGGGATGGGATCAAGGTTGGTGATGCGCAGAGCATAGGCCACCAGGGAACCGGCCGCCGATCCGCGCCCCGGACCGACCGGAACGCCGTTGTTTTTGGCCCAGTTGATGAAATCCTGCACGATGAGAAAATAACCGGGGAACTCCATGTTGCAGATAACGTCGAGTTCCTGTTCCAGGCGCTCCTCATACAGGGCGCGGTCCACGGCATAGGGCATTTTTTCCAGGCGCTTCTGCAAACCCTTGCGGGAAAGGGCGCGAAACTCCTCGGCCAGGGTCACTCCCTCGGGCAACTCGTAAATGGGGAAGTGATAGTTCTTGAAGTCAAAGTTGTAATCCTCGCACTGGGCCGCGATGCGTCCGGCATTGGCGATGGCCTCGGGCACATGGGCAAAGTCGGCCTCCATTTCCTCAGGGCTCTTATAATACAGGTCGTTAGTGCCGAAGCGCATGCGCTTTTCATCCGTGACCTTGGCCTGGGTCTGGATGCACAGCAGCACATCATGAGCTTCAACATCGTCGGCATTGAGATAGTGGCAGTCATTGGTGGCCACCAGAGGAAGGGACAGTTGTTCCGCTATCCGGATCAGGGCGGCATTGGCTTCCACCTGCTCCTGCAAACCGTTGGACTGGATTTCCAGATAAAAACGGCCGGGATAGATGTCCGCATACGTGCGGGCCACGGCCAGGGCGGCGTCCATGCCCTCGCGGGCATAGGTGCGCGGCACTTCACCGGCGATACAGGCGGACAGGGCGATAAGGCCTTCGGAATAACGGCGCAGGAGATCATGGTCCACGCGCGGTCTGCGGTAAAAGCCGTGCAGATGCCCGTGCGAGACAAGCTTGACCAGGTTATGATAACCGACCGCGTTTTGCGCCAGCAGTACAAGGTGAAAACGCTGGTTGGCCAGTTCCGAGGTCTTGTCCGTATGGTCGTGGCAGACATACACTTCACAGCCGATGATCGGTTTAAGGCCGAAATCCTTTGCCGTGAGATAAAATTTGAGCGCGCCGTAAAGGTTGCCGTGGTCGGTGACGGCAACGGCGGGCATGCCGAAATCCTTGGCTTTGGCGCAGAGATCCTTGATGCGGATGGCGCCGTCCAGAAGGCTGTATTCCGTATGACAGTGCAGATGAACGAAGTCGGACATGGGAAGATATGCCAGGGCAAAGGTTAAGGGTGGGCCCAAAGTGGTTCAAAAGAATAACATACTCGGCGCATGGGCTCAATGCGCCTAACATAGCGATATTGCAGGTCTCAGATGTAATATTGTGAAATATATGAGATAATTTCACAATGTCGTGGAGGCCCCGGCTTTTTATGCAAACCGGCGGGGTCTTAGAGCGTGACGACACGCTCTACCACTCCAGCAGGACTTTTCCGGACTTTCCCGAGCGCATGGCGTCAAAGCCTTTTTGGAAGTCTGCAAAGGCGAAACGGTGGGTGATGATCGGCGTGAGATCCAGGCCGGATTCAATCATGGCCGCCATCTTGTACCAGGTCTCGTACATTTCCCGGCCATAGATGCCCTTGATAAACAAGCCCTTGAACACCACCTGGGTCCAGTCGATGCTCATGTCCGAAGGGGGAATGCCGAGCATGGCGATTTTTCCGCCGTGGTTCATGGTGTCGATCATGCTACGGAAGGCGGGTGGCGAGCCGGACATTTCCAGGCCCACGTCAAAGCCTTCCTTCATGCCGAGTTCATCCATGATGTCATGGAGGTTTTCTCTGTTCACGTTCACGGCGCGGGTAACGCCGACTTTTCGGGCCAGGTCCAGGCGATAGTCATTGATATCCGTGATCACCACATAGCGCGCGCCCACGTGTTTGCATATGGCGGCGGCCATGATCCCGATGGGTCCGGCGCCGGTAATCAGCACGTCCTCACCGATCAGGTTGAAGGACAGGGCCGTGTGCACCGCATTGCCCAGGGGATCGAATATGGCGGCCATTTCGTCGCTGATGCTGTCCGGGATTTTATAGGCGTTTACCGCCGGAAGCGCCAGGTACTCGGCAAAGGCGCCGGGGCGGTTGACTCCCACGCCGATAGTATTGCGGCACAGGTGAATGCGCCCGGCCCGGCAGTTGCGGCAATGGCCGCAGGTGATATGCCCTTCGCCGGACACCCGGTCGCCTATGTTGTAGCCCTGCACGCCCGGCCCCATGGCCGCGATTTCCCCGACGTATTCATGGCCGATGACCATGGGCGGCTTGATGGTGTGCTGTGACCAGGCATCCCAGTTATAGATATGCACATCCGTGCCGCAAATAGCCATTGTACGGGTTTTAATCAGAATATCATTATAGCCGAATTCCGGTTCCGGAACCTCGGTCAGCCACAGCCCTTCCTCGGGCCTTAATTTGGACAAGGCTTTCATGGTGTTTCCTTATATCAATAAAGATTCAACTTAGCACTCCGAGCTGCCTGCCGACTTTGCTGAAAGCGGCAACCGCGCGCTCAATCTGTTCCGGGGTATGCGCGGCGGACATCTGGGTGCGAATACGCGCCTGCCCCTGGGGGACCACGGGATAGAAAAAGCCGGTGACGTAGATGCCTTCCCGCAGCAGGGCAGCGGCAAATTCTTGCGCCAGCTTGGCCTCGCCCAGCATCACCGGGATGATGGCATGGCCTTTGCCGGCCAGAGTGAATCCGGCCGCGCTCATTTTTTCCCGGAAAAGACGGGCGTTGCTCCACAGGCGCATCCGCAGCGCATCGCCCTGTTCAAGCAGGTCCAGAACCTTGAGCGAGGCCGCGACAATGGCCGGAGCCAGGGAGTTGGAGAAGAGATAGGGCCTGGAACGCTGGCGCAGCATGGCCACCACGTCCTTTTTGGCTGCCGTGTACCCGCCGGACGCGCCGCCAAGGGCTTTGCCCAGGGTGCCGGTGAGGATGTCCACCCGGCCCATGACAGCGCAATATTCATGCGTGCCGCGCCCTGTGGCCCCGACAAAGCCGACCGCGTGGGAGTCGTCCACCATGACCAGAGCTCCGAACTCGTCCGCCAAATCGCAGACGCTATGCAGGTCGGCAATCACTCCGTCCATGGAAAAAACGCCGTCCGTGGCAATCATGATGTGCCGCGCCCCTGTCTCGCGGGCCTCTTCCAGACGCTCGCGCAGTTCGGCCATATCGTTGTTGGCATACCGGTAGCGTTTGGCTTTGCAGAGGCGCACGCCGTCAATGATCGAGGCATGGTTCAGGGCGTCGGAAATAACGGCGTCCTCCGGTCCGAGCAGGGTCTCGAACAAGCCGCCGTTGGCGTCAAAGCAGGAAGAGTACAGGATGGCGTCTTCCATGCCCAAAAAAGACGCCAGACGTTGTTCCAACCGGGTGTGGGCGTCCTGGGTGCCGCAGATAAAGCGCACCGAAGCCATGCCGAAACCATAGCGATCGAGGCCGTTCTTGGCTGCCGCGATCAGATCCGGGTGGTCGGCCAACCCCAGGTAGTTGTTGGCGCAAAAGTTGATCACCCGGCCACCGGGGGCCACATCGATTTCCGCGTTCTGCGCGGAGGTGATGATGCGCTCGGTCTTGTACAGTCCCTCCGCTTTCATATCTTCCAACTGCCGCACAAGATTCCGGTAAAAGGAATCCGACATGGGAGAAACTCCTTTGGAAAAAAGTTGTGCATGCTGACACCACCCTGCCTACACGAGAGCGGCCTTACAGGCAACAGGAGAAAGAAAAGGACTCACGGATTCCTCCGTGAGCCCTTCCGGAAAATAAAGAAGTAACTGCGCCGGGTTAGTAGCTGATAATTTTATCGGCTTTTTGCATCAGTTCATAAAGGGTTTTCATGTTTGACCGCTTCAAGTGCTCGTCTTCATTCACACCGTGAATGTCCATGCACTTGCCTCAGGCGAATAAGGCTCCCTCACTCAGGGTGAAGGTTTTGGCCTCTTCCTTTATGGGCATGGCAGCGCAATCGCCGTCATACAAAGAAGAGCCCGGGCCATTAAGGAAGATGCTGACATCTTCGCCCGCGTTAAGCAGAAAGTTACCAAAACGGACGGCATTCCATTTGAGTTCCGGATCCTTGCTGCCCACAATAAGCAGAACGTTCATAAAGCCTCCTTACGTATATTTGCACAGTGGGACAATTATGCCCCTTGAACGGAGATGATGCAAAGGTTTTCTAAGCGGGACCGGGGCCTCACCTCCACCTTGCGTGTGGCCTGAAGACCAACCATCCGGCTCGGAGAGAGCTTTACTTTACAGCGACTTAATAGTAATTTGCGCGGTCCGGCAGCATAAATGTGCCGGCGAAAGAAGGAGAGCATCATGCCATCGCTTATGGATGAAATACTTGCCTACAATAAAACCTTTGTCGAAAATAAAGGCTACGAACAATATCTCACCAACAGGCTGCCGGATAAAAAACTGGCCATACTTGCCTGCATGGATACCCGTTTGACTGAACTGCTCCCGGCAGCGCTGGGGCTGCGGAATGGTGATGTCAAAATGATAAAAAACGCTGGCGGAACCATTGCGCACCCTTTTGGGAGCGTCATGCGCAGCCTTCTGGTGTGTGTTTACGAAATGGGCGTGCAAGAAATCGCGGTAATAGGGCACTATGATTGCGGCATGCAAGGCTTTGACCTGAATACTATTAAAGAGAAAATGTGGATGCGCGGCATACCGCAGGAGCGACTGGAAATGCTGAAGTATTACGGCGTAAACCTGGAAGACTGGCTGATAGGTTTTGAAAGCGCCCAGACATCGGTGCAGGAGTCCGTTGCCATCATCAGGCGGCACCCGCTTATGCCGGAAGACGTAAAAGTGGACGGGCTGCTTATTGATCCCCTGACCGGCCGCCTGGATTGGGCGTAAAAGACAGCGGCTGTAGCAATAAGACTTTCGTGTGTTTCATGCCGGGATAAGCTGGAACATGAACGCGGCATGCAGGCTGCTGCCGCCCAGCACAAAAACGTGGAAAAGCTCGTGAAAACCAAAATGGCGCCAACGTAGCGGCGGCCATTTGACGGCGTACATGACGGCGCCCGCGGTATAGACCAACCCACCGCCCGCCAACAACATGACAGCGGTAGTGGAAATCGTCTGCACCAGCGGAAAAAAAGCAATCAGCACCAGCCAGCCCATGAACACATAAATAGCCGTTGACAGCCAGCGCGGCGCTTGCATCCAGGCCGCCTTGAGCACAATACCCGCCACAGCCAACCCCCAGACCAGGCCGAAAAGAGTCCAGCCCCACCCGCCCCGGAGCGGCAACAGACAAACAGGGGTATAGGTTCCGGCGATCAGCACGAAAATCATCATATGGTCGATACGCCGCAAAACTCGGATGGCTTTTTCCGAAAACCGGGGCATATGATAGATGGCGCTGGCCGCGTAAAGCAAAAAAAGCGAAGCGCCGAACACGGCAAAAGCCACAATATGGCGCGCGGAAGCGTGGCGCACGGCCTCGGCAACAAGCAGAATGGTGTAGGGGATTGCCAGAACCGCGCCCGCCAGGTGGGTCAGGCTGCTGACCGGATCGCGCAGCTTTTGCAGCATAAAACGCTCCTTCCGCACAACAGTGTGAGACAGGTGAAACGATTTCCGCGAATAACTCCTGATTATGACATCTAGATGCGAATGTCCATCACCACAAGGGCCGGGTAGTGGGTCAGTTTGAAAGTTGTGTATTGACTGATAGTCAAAGTCGGCATATTGTTATGCACAACATTGGAGGTGCATTATGCAAGAATCCAACTTTACGTTACGTGTTGATAACGAGTTGAAAACGGCTTTTGCTGAAGCCGCACGCCGCCAGGATCGCACCGCAGCGCAGCTTGTCCGCGACTATATGCGGTCAGTGGTTCAGGAGACCCGTGAACAGGATGAGTATGAAGCCTGGTTCCGGGCCAAGGTTGAAGCTGGCAGGCAAGCAATTCGTGAAGGCCGAGCGCTTACCCATAAAGAGGTCAAAGCAAAGCAGACAGAACGCCGAAGCCGTTTGCTGGCCCAAGCAGGACAGCAGGCGCAATGAAGCTAATCTGGTCTCCATGTTCAGAAAACGATCTTGCAGCGATTGTCATCTATATTGCCAACCACGACCTCGATGCTGCCCTTGAACTCGACTACCGCATCACCAGCTCAGCCGAACGCCTGGTGGATTTTCCCAAAATGGGCAAACCTGGTCGCATTGAGGGGACTCGTGAACTGATTGTACATGAGCACTATATTCTCGTTTATGAGATAGCGGGCGATGAATTGCAGATCCTTTCCGTACTGCATACGTCTCGGCAATGGCCGCCGGAATAATGTTTAGGCCAAGGCAGACGTGGCTTCCTCGAAAGGGGGAGGGTTTTTCTGTCCGCAATTTGTACGCAAAAGTGCGTACAAAACTGACCAGATTTGACCACTTTTGACCATTAACAAAAAACCCCGGCAGCTTTAAAAAGCTACCGGGGCCTTGCTATTTCTGGTGGGCCATCAGGGACTCGAACCCCGAACCAACTGATTAAGAGTCAGCTGCTCTACCAATTGAGCTAATGACCCAAGCGAGAAAAGACACCTAAGCGGATGTCCGGTAAAAGTCAAGTTCTATCTTTTGGGTAGTGTCTCATTTTTCCCGATACTTTATCAGGCTTGCTTTACGCGGTGGGGCTGTGCCTTCCTCGTCATTGGAGACAACTCCTAGACTCTTTCTGGAGATTATTTAAAAAGTGCCGAGAATTCTTTTGCCGTGGCGGTGAAAAAAGAGTATTGCATTCGTAGGAGCCTCAAGATTCGGGACGGTTCAGGACGTTTTTTTCAGGTATTCGCAGGATATTGCCATGCGCATTTTTTTGCTTGTTCTTCTATGGGTATGCAGTCTGGCCGGTCAGGCTGAGGCTTTTCTTGACGGTCCGAACTGCAAAATCTATTGGAATGCGTATGTGTTGCAGGAGGGCGAATCGGTTGTCGCCGTGCCTTCTTCTACGGGTGGTCAGGGAGAATACCGTGTTCCCGAGGCTGGAAAGAGAGTTCTTCTCGCCCTGACGCTGGCGCCTCCCCCCGGCCAATATCTGTATGGTCCGGACAGTACCGCGGGCCTGCCCACGCGGGTGGAAGCGGAGTATGTCCAGTTGGACGCCTTTCCCATGGTCCGCATGACTTCCCGCGAGATCAACGAGCTTCTGGAAGCCAGGGGCCAGGCGTTGGCCGTGCGTGCGCCCGCGCCGGTTCCCAAAAGGGACACGGCCTTTTCCTCTACTATTGTGCCCGGAAGCGGGGATAGTAATCCGGATATCTATGCCGGACCGGTCACCTTCTGGACGGAACTGCCCATGAGCCCTCCGGGTCTTGGCGGTGTGGCCGCCAGAATACGTATGTCCGGCCTTTTATGTTCCGACAATAGCTGCATGCCCGCTTCGGGCGAACTCGAGTTGGCTTTTTCCGCCGCTGAAATGGCGGCTTTTCCCCCGGCTTCCGGTGAGGAATGGTGGACTGCCCTGCGTGAAGGGGAAAGCATATTTATCGCTCCCCCTGAGGCCGCTCTGAGGGAGGACTTTTTTTCCCAGGAAGGAGCCGCGCCCCATGTATTGGGAGAAAGTGCGCCCCAGCCCGCGGAAAAGACAAATGAACACGCGGCTCTGTTCGCTACCTTGGAGCCCGCCTTTTTTAATCCGGCCCTTGAAGTGCAATTTCTCGGCGGAGCCCTTCTGTTTGGGCTGATGGCGGGGCTTTTGCTCAATCTCATGCCTTGTGTGCTGCCGGTGGTGAGCCTGAAATTCACTGCGCTCATGGCGGTGTCGGCCATGGCTGACAGGCAAAAACAGGCCAGGGCGTTCAAAATCCATTGCCTCATTTTTGCCTTGGGCATCATGCTTTGGTTCATTGTGCTCGCCTTTTTGCTCGGCGTTGCGGGTTGGGCGTGGGGCGAGATGTTCCAGCAGCCGGTGGTGATCGTGCTATTGGCAATGCTGCTGTTTGTTTTGGGGTTAAGCCTTTTTGGCGTATTCCACTTGCCGATTTTCGATTTCAAAGTGACCAGTGATAAACGTCCGCATTGGCAGGCCTTTGCCAGCGGTCTGCTGGCGACCTTGCTGGCCACACCCTGTAGTGGGCCGCTGCTGGGAGGGGTACTTGCCTGGGCCATCCGCCAACCGTTGCCCGTACTGATCCTGTGCGTGGTCAGCGTGGGGGTGGGGATGGCTCTGCCGTATTGCGTGTTGGCCATTTTCCCCCGGCTGGTGCATCTGCTGCCGCGCCCTGGTCCCTGGACTTTGCGCCTTGAGCAATTGCTCGGCTTTTTCCTGATGGGCAGCGTGGTCTATCTGGTAACTCTGCTTCCGGAAAATTGGCTCCCGCCCTTTTTGTTCACGTTGTTTTCCGTGGCTTTTGCCTGTTGGCTGTGGGGACAGATTGGGCATTTGCGGGCCGGCCGCTTGCGCCGGATTATCACCCGCGTGGTGGCTGTCAGTGTGGTGCTGCTCTCTGTGTGGTGGGGCAGTTACGCCATCCGCACGGATACCACCTGGGAGGCCTTTGACCCTCAGACTTTTGCCGAATTGTTGGGCAAGCAGCCCCTGCTGCTGGAATTCACCGCGGACTGGTGTCCCAGTTGCAAAGTGCTGGAATACACCACCTTGAACAAAACACGCATGGCGGACTTGCGTCGCCGCTATAATGTGCGTACAATCAGGGTGGATTTAACACGTGACGAAGGTGCGGGCCGTTACGGCAAGGAATTGCTCAAAGCGCTCGGCAGTACCAGTATCCCGGTGCTGGCCCTGTTCCCTGCGGGAGAGCACGCGCGTCAGCCGGTTGTATTGCGCGACCTGGTAACGCCTGCGCAGCTTGAGGAGGCGGCCGCGGCCACCTTTGACGATTCAAGTTTTGACCGGTTCAGGAATACGTTGACATCCAGGGCGGTGTGCCTGCTTCCGGAAGCTTTGTTGTATTAGCGTTACCTGTTGAGGGGGGAAGTATGCCGAATTTTTCCATACCGCAATCCGCGCTTACTTCATTGGAAGTGGTTATGCAGACCACTGCCAATAATATCGCCAATGTAAACACGGATGGTTTCAAGGCCAGCCGCGTGGTGCTCATGAGCGGCCCTTATCAGGACGAAGGGGTGCAGGTCGGAGCCCTGTACCGGTCTATGGAGCCCGGTCCGGCGATAATCAACCACCTCGGCCAGAACGATGTGCGGGACAGTGACGATGTCGCGGCCATGTATGCGCGCAACAGCCGGGAAAACTACGATACTTCTGTGGCCCAGGATGTGGACCGCACCCAGCAGGCCAATGCCGCTGATGCCTGGGGTGTTCAGAGCTATAGGGAAGGGCAGAATGCCCGGACCCGGATTCAGGGCATGATGGAAGGCAGCAACACGGATTTGCCGCGTGAGTTTGCGACCATGATCGTGACGGAAAATGCCTATGGCGCCAACGCCGCTGCCATTCGGGCCTGGGATGAACTCACGGGTTCGGTCCTGAACGTGAGGGTGTAGGGACCGGCTGTGCCGCGAACTCCCGATAGTCATACCAAGTGAATTCCACAACATATTGCGAGATATCTGTGAAAAAATGCAGCGTGTCTCCCTGGTTTCGCCGCGATTTCCGGCGGATTCTGCTGGCCTGTCTTGCGCGCTTGCGGTAAAGGTATCGTCTACCTTGCGCGTCCTATATCAAAGGCAAAATACTCTATCGGTTATCTGCATTGACGTGAAGACCAACAAGTTTTAAGCTGTCAAATGGACGCGGATATTTTTGCGCCCTTAATCCCTGAACCGCTTTTTTTCGTCAAAGAAGTAAGGAGACCTTCTCATGGCTAAGCCTGCGCAGGAAAAAACCGGAAAAAAAACCGAAAGCCCCGCCGGGGCCGGTAAAAAAAGCGCGAATGACGTGGCCGGGCTCAAGAAAAAATTGATTCTCGATGGTGCGGATATTGTCGCCATAGGCGAGGAAGCGGAGCTTCTCGTGGGCGGCAAGAATTACAACACCGCCATAATCAGCCAGGTTCAAGGCATCAAGGCGCCGCAGTTCAGGGCGGTGTCCTCCATAGGCTTCCATCAGCTTCTTGACGAAACAAAAATCAACGCCCCTTTGACCCGCGCTGTTGTTGACCGGGAATACAAACGTATCGACTGGGAAGATCCGGAAATCAGCGGTGATCCGGAATTTCTGCAAAAATTTGTGCGCAATCTGGGCAAGGCCGTGCGCGCCGAATACGAGACCAAGGGAAGCGGGCAGAGCCTGGTTAAGCTCAGAACCTTTGTTAACAACGTTGTGGACGGGTTTGCCACCTCCCCGGAAGGCATCGATCAACTGCGCCGCCGTTCCGTTTTGGTGCAGGCGGCCATCTTGTCCGTGGAACTGCCCGCTGTCGTGGCTCAGGCGGTACGCGAGGGCTATGAAGATATTTGCCGGGAAGCAGGCGGCGAAGTGCCTGTTGCCGTGCGTTCTTCCGCCGCCGGTGAGGATTCGCGCAAAAAAGCCTTTGCCGGCCTGCAAGACACCTACCTCAACGTATGCGGACCCGCGCAAGTCGTATTGGCCTATCATTGGGATTGCGCCTCAGCCTATAACTTGCGCTCCATGACCTATCGGCGCGAGGCCATTCTTGACGCCATCGCCCTGGCTGAAGAGTCCGGTGACGAGAACATCGCGGAGAACGCGAAAAAGGAATGGGCCATTGAGCATACCTCGCTGTCCGTATGCATCATGCGCATGATTAACCCGGTTATCTCGGGCACGGCCTTTGCCGCTGACACGGCCACCGGATGCCGGGGCACGGCGCGCAACGATCTGGTGTCCATTGACGCCAGCTATGGTCTCGGCGAGGCCGTGGTGGGCGGCATGGTCACTCCGGACAAATACTATGTCTTTACCCGCGATGACGGGCACGAAGTGGTCATTCGCCAGATGGGCTGCAAGGACATCAAGATAGTCTACGACGAAGGGGGCGGAACCAAAAAAGTGCCCGTACCTGAACTTGAAGCCAGCCGCTGGGCTCTGTCCATCGCCCATGCGGAAAATGTGGCCAGAGGCGTGCGGGCCATCAGCAAAGCATACGGCGACATCATTATGGATTCGGAGTTCTGCATAGACAGCGCCGATGAGTTGTGGTTCGTGCAGGCCAGGCCGGAAACGCGCTGGAATGAAGAGTTCGAGTTACATCCGGATATCATTTTCATGCGCCGCAAGGAAGTTGATCCCGCGGCGGCCGCAGTGGCCGAGGTGCTGCTGGAAGGTAACGGCGCTTCACGCGGAGCGGGGCAGGGCACGGTGAAATTCCTGCGTTCCGCTCTCGAACTGAACAAGATTGCCAAGGGCGACGTGCTTGCCGCCGAGCGCACGGACCCGGACATGGTGCCCGGCATGCGGGTGGCTTCAGCCATTCTGGCGGACGTGGGCGGCGATACCTCCCACGCGGCCATCACCTCGCGCGAACTGGGTATTCCGGCGGTTATCGGCATTCAGCGTGTTGAGGCGCTGCGCGCTCTTGACGGCAACGAAGTCACTGTGGATGGAACCACAGGCACCGTATACCGTGGTTTATTGCCCCTGCGCGACGTGGGCGGTGAAATGGACCTGGCGAGGCTCCCCAGGACAAAGACCAAAGTTGGCCTGATCCTGGCTGACGTGGGCCAAGCCATGTTCCTGTCCCGTTTGCGCAAGGTGGAGGATTTTGAAGTGGGCCTCTTGCGCGCTGAATTCATGCTCGGCAACATCGGCGTGCACCCGCTTGCCCTGGAAGCCTATGACAACGGTGAACTGGATGTGGTCATCCAGCGCTACCTGCATTCGCTTGATGAGAAGTTGACCAAAACCCTGCGCCGTCAGCTTAATCAGGGGTTGATTTTCATTAACCTGCGTTTACGCGAGTACGTGGGGCAGATCACGGGAGTGGCGGCGGAAATCGAGGCTCTGGCCGCACGGGAAGGCACGGGCAGCGAAGAAGAAACCTTGGCTTTGCGCCGCCAGATCCGCGAGCACGAGCGCAAACTTGACGAATATCTGGATACCGCTTCCCGCCGTCTGGATCTGCTGAAGACCACGAGCGATGTGGAAGCGCATATCCGCATGGTTATGGGCTTTGACGATGAACTGGCCCTGCTCGCGGGTACCGATCCGGAAGTGGTGCGCCGCCGGGGTGAAATTGCCGCCCAGGTTTCGGCCATGGCCAAAAAGGTGGAAGACCTGCCCATAGTGCTCGAAACCCTGGATGAAATCCGTACCGTGCGCGAGGACGTAGGGTACCGCACCGGCATGATTTCCCAGATTGAGGCCGTGCGTAACATTCCCGAGACCATTCGCGACATCATCCGTTCCCGGGGTTACCGTTCCGGGCGTGAACATTATGTGCAGACCCTGTCCCAGGGCCTGGCGCTTTTTGCCATGGCCTTTTATGGCAAGGATATCGTCTACCGGACAACGGATTTCAAGTCCAATGAGTACCGTAACCTGGTAGGCGGTCTGCTTTTTGAGCAGATTGAAGACAACCCCATGCTCGGCTGGCGCGGCGTGTCCCGCAACTTGCACGATTGGGAGCTTGAGGCTTTCAAGCTTGCGCGCGGAGTGTACGGCGGGCACAACTTGCAGATCATGCTGCCTTTTGTGCGCACCGTGGAACAGGCCCGCAGCATGCGCCGCTATCTTGAGCAGGTGCACAAGATGAAGAGCGGCGAAGACGGACTGAAAATTATTCTGATGTCGGAAATTCCCAGTAACGCCATCATTGCCAAGCAGTTTCTGGAGGAGTTCGACGGATTCTCCATAGGGTCCAACGACATGACCCAGATGGTGCTGGCCACGGACCGCGACAACGCGCGCCTTGCCCATATTTATGACGAGGAAGATCCGGCAGTGGTATGGGCCATTCTGGTCACCATATTCTCCGGGCAGAAGTATGACAAAAAGGTCGGCTTCTGCGGCCAGGGCGTGTCCAACAGCCGTATTCTGCGCGGTCTGGTGGCTATCGCGGGCATTGTGTCAGCCTCGGTGGTGCCGGATACCTATTATCAAACCAAGTTTGACATGGCTGAGGTGGAGAATGAAAACATTCCCTCCTCGCAACTCGGCCAGTGGCTGCTCTCGCAGCACCATGCGGCCCTGTGCGGGCTCATGGAAGATAACGGTTACGGCCATATTCTCAAAAAATATAACAAGGCCGCCGATCTGGAGGAATGGTACGAAGGCGAGCTTTCCCGCCTGCACGAGCATCTGCGGGAAAGTATCGATACCTCCAAGGAAAAGTTTTATCGCGGCGAACTGGAGAATTTCCGCCAGAAGTTCCACAAGCCCGTGTTGTACGCGAACTGGGATTGGGACTCCTTGGTTGAAGACGCTTTGCGTCAGGCGGGCTTTGCCGATTTTGACGAACAGGCCAAGGCGCTGGAAAAGCAACGAGCGAAAAAGTGGTAAATATTGGGGCTCCGCCCCAAACCCTCTGAGGGGGCTCTGCCCCCTCAGGCTCCCCCGGCAGGGGCATGATGCCCCTGCACCCCCATACCTTTGCGCCACTGGCTTGAGCCCCTCAAAGAGGACAGATAACGGGTCCTGACCCTAATCATAGTGGGCGCGGCACTGGGCGATTTCGATCCGATTTTCCGCAATCCGGTACACCAGCCGATTCACGTCATCAATTCTCCGGCTCCAATACCCATGCTTGTCATGTTTGAGCGGTTCCGGTTTGCCGATGCCCTTATGTCCGTTACGATCAATATCGAGCAAGAGCTGATTTACGCGACGGAGCGTCTTTTTGTCCTGAGTCTGCCAGTAAAGATAATCTTCCCAAGCTCCATCAGACCAGATTTTATCCATTATCGGACTCGATCAGATCGTGAGCCGTGCCTTTTCCGGCTTCAAGCTGTTCCATAGCCGCTTTGAGCCGTGCCTGATTCTTTGTGCTGTAAAAAGGATCGTCACTCCCGGTAATTTCAAAGGGTATCCGTTGTTCACGCAGAACAGCCCGCGCAAACATATTGACGGCCACAGTGGCGTTCATGCCCGCGTCCGCGCAAAAGGCGTCAAAACGCTTTTTGATGTCCGCATCCATGCGTATACTCAAAGTCGTTTGGGACATGGTATGCCTCCTGTCATGTTTTTTATATATGATGTAACGCAATATCCTTATTTGTCAATGCGGCTTCTTCAAACAGCGGGGCGATTTTTTCACTCAGGATACAGTCCTGCCCCCGCGGCACAGGCATCATCCTGATTGAGGATGGCGTTAAGGGCCTGCACTGTTTCAAACAGCCGGGTGTTGGGGCGGGCGAAATCGAATTCATCGACTTTCCAGGTGCAGGTTGTGAAGCGATCCCAGCCGGGCCGCCGGGCCGGAGGAACCGGGTTTCTGTTCATGGGGCCTTGCTGATAGATATACACATCCGGCTGTTCGCGTATCAGGTACTCCATTGAAACCAGCCCGGCGCTGCCGTCATAGAGATAGCGCATCCCGGCCCGTTCCAGCAGATCCCGGATAATGGTGTTGTTTTTGGCCAGGGACAGCGGCGTGGAGCGCGTTTCATAGAGTACGCTCAACCCACGGCGTGGCGGATGCAGCCCATCTAATACGGCCTGGAGTTCCTCGGCCAGTTTTTCCCCTTGTTTCGCTTTTTCTATTTTTTGTCCCAAGGCGCGGACAATGCCGATGATGTCATCCAGCGTTTTCGGGTCATAGAGGAAAAATTCGGCTCCCATGCGCTTGGCAAATTCCGGGTTGAACTTGGTTCCGGCAATGAGCAGGGTCGGCTTGAGTGAAGCAATGCTTTCCAGGCCGGGGTTCATGTGCGTTCCCACGTTGACGGCATGGGGAAAGCTGGAAACACTGTTGGTCACGCCCACAACGCTGTCCGCAGCCTCCAGACGCATCAGCACATCCGCCGCTGCCGGGGCCAGGACAACAATACGTTGGGCCGCCTGAGCATCAGCGCTCAGGCACAAAATGATCGTTGCAGCGATGCAGGCTGATGCCGTAAACAGCCTCAAGTTCCGCGGCATCCAGGTCACACTTTTGTCTGTCAAAAAGAATTCTCCCGTTTTTCATGAGCAGAAAGCGGTCAAAATAGCGGACCGCCAGGTTGACGTCATGCATGGCCGCCACAATAGCGCAAGGCGCGGCAACGGCGTAGCGCATGAATTGCGCCGCGTGACGCAGGTCGAGCGGCGCGGTAGGTTCATCCAGAAAGACGAACTCCGCTTCCCGGCAAAATACGCGGGCCAGCATGGCTCTGCGTTTTTCTCCCCCAGAAAGGGAAGGGTAGGTTCTGTCCAGCAGGGGCAGCGTTTCCGTGGCCTCCAACACAGCCCGGCGTTCGTCGCCGTGCAGGAGTTTCCCACTGTACAGGGTAAGCTGCACGAGCTCGTCCACCGTGAGATTGAACAAAACCTCCGCTTCCTGAGGTAGGTAAGCCGCATGCAGGGCGCGCTCTCGCGGGTCCAGTTTGTCCCAGCGCGCCGTACCGTAGTGTATCTCGCCCTGGGCGGGCAGCAGCCCGGCCAGAACTTGCAGGAGCGTGCTTTTGCCGCAGCCGTTTTCTCCCAGCAGCGCTATTTTTTCACCTTTGGCCAGCGTCAGCGTCGTAAGATCGAGGGTAAACTCTCCCCGGCTGCAGGAGAGATTGCGGCACGTTAATTCCCCCATACGCGACTTCCTTTGCGCAGAAGCAGGAGGAAAAAAAACGCCCCGCCGGTGGCTGAGGTAATGATGCCAACGGGCAGTTCACCGCCATACGGCAGCAGTATTCGCGAGAGCAGGTCGAAAAAGATCAGGGCGGCAGCGCCCAAAAGAGGGGCGCAGAGGAGTTGCAGGGCAATGGTGTGCCCAATGAGGGCCCTGACCGCGTGGGGAATCATCAGACCCAGGAAGCCGATGACGCCGCAATAGCTGACGCTCATGGCCACCAGCACGGTGGTTACTAGGAATAATCGTTCGCGCATACGACGCACGTTCACGCCGGAACTCTCGGCCGAGAGATCATCCAGAAAGAGGAGAGACAGGCGCTGCCGGTCAGCCCAGAGCAGGATCAGGATTGGTGCGAAGACCGCGCACAGAATGCCTGTTTTAGCATAGGTGGCGGTATACAGGCCGCCCATGAGCCAGAAGACCATGCTGCTCAGGGAATCCTCAAAAAAATACTTCAGGAAACTGATGCCCGAACCGGCAATCACGGACAGGGCAACGCCCGCGAGGATAATGGTGATGCGAAAGCCGTCGCCGGTGCGGGCCGCAATACGGCGCACGATAGCAATGCCCAGGGCGGCAAAAGCAATGGCCGAGCAGGAGATCAGGATGGGGCTCCCCCACAGCACCAAGGCCAGGCAACCGCCGAAAGCGGCGGATGAAGCCGCGCCCGTGGTAAAGCCGTCCGCCAGGGGGTTGCGCAGGGCTATCTGGTACAGCACACCGGCCAGGGCCAGCATGGCCCCGTTAACGGCGGCAAAGAGCACGCGCGGAATCCGGAAACTCCACACAATATTCCAGGCTTCATCCGTGAGCGGAAACAGCGCCACCTGACCCAGGAGGACGGCGGCCGCCATGATCGCAAGCAGCAGAAGCAGCAGGGTGCCGTATGGTTTCATCATGTATCCCGCGAAAGATTCAGCGCACGTGCTTGGCGTAATACTCCAGCAGAATGGCGCGGTAGTCCGGATCAAGACCAAGAGAGGCCATACGTTCCCCGGCTGTGGTATTTACATAAACAACAGAGGGCGTTTTGCCCATGGCCCGGACCGCGCTGAACAGGCTGTCTTCCTCGTCCGAGGCGATGTCATTTTCAGCATGATCACCGGCCACAAACATGAAGACAATGAAACGCGCCTCCTTGCCGTTTGAACCCTTGACCCATTCCAGGACCGTGTCCATGTCCGGAGCGCCCTCAACGCTGCCCATGCGGGCGTTGGGGTAGGTTGCGCTGACCAGTTCCGCCAACTCCAGATAGGTTTTTTCCACCGGATGCCCCGCATGGGTGCCGTGGGCAACGACCACGTTGCTGCCGTCCTTGAGCATGTATTTGCCCAGGGTGTTGATGACCGGTTGAAAATTGGCTTGGTCGGCAAGGAGCGGCGGGGTGTAGCTTACCGTGATATCTTTGTTGGCTAAGGCAAAGGCGTCCACGGTGGACTTCAGTTTATCGTGTTCAACCCCGGCAAAAAGGAGAGTACTGACAACGGCAATATCCGTATAGCCGTCAGCCTTCAGCTTTTCCAGCATTTGTGCCGGGGACAGGATCTTCTTTTCAGGATCGGCGATTGCCGTGTTTAATTTGTCCCTGATTATCCCGGAGGTGTACGGCACGACAACCGTGCGGCCGGAAAAGCGCTTCTGTGCCAGGGGCAGCAATTCGTCGAAGGTCACCGAGGCTTCAGTGCTGGTGCCGAAAACCGTGAGCATCAGGGCCTTGTTGCTGTTCCCGGCCCAACCCTGAACAGGCAGAAGCATCAGCAGCAGGATAAAAAAATGGAACAGTCTTTTCATAGTGTTCTCCAAGCAGTAGAGCATTTACGCAAGCAACCCGGACGTAAATGCCATAAAAAAACGACCTTTTATCACTGGATTCCGTGATAAAAGGCCTGAGCTATCCGCTTGCCGCCCGGCATTGAAACACGCGCCGGGCAACTGGCAAATAACACTCTCCTGTCTCCACGCAGAATCGAGTTAGGCGTTCAAGGCAGGTCTTCTGACTTTGCGGTTCGGGACTGGTGTGCACAACACGCAGTCTTGCGCGATTTTCGCCTTCCCGGCCTTTCGCCAGTGGCCCATGAAAACCGCTCCACATTCACAGCAGCGGGACTGTGCAGGATTCGCACCTACTTCCCTTTTATTTTGCGCTGGTCGCAAAATACCTTGAACCTGTAAATAATTGCACAAGAAGTCTGCTTCGTCAACGTTACCACTTTTGCGCGGAATACGGAGAAGCAGCGGCTACGCGCCTCTTTTATGTTTGAGGTTCAGTCCCCTGGTAATAAAGTAGGCGTGTTCGGCAATGTTGGCGGAGCGACGGCAAATGCGGCTCAAGGCGCGGCAGATCAGAATACCGTGCATGCCCGCGTAGCTTTGCCCGATGCCTCCCCCCTGTTCGGGGATGAAACAAAGATAACTCATGAGGCTTTGCAGGGCGGCGACTTCCTGCTGGGTAATCTCGTCATCATTGCGGCACAGTTTGAGAGCCATTTCAGGATCCCCGGAACGGAAGCTCTCCACAGCGCTTTTGTACAGCGTGCTTGCCGAGTGCATGAGTTCGCTGACCGTGCCCATGACCCCCTGAGGTAGGGGACCGTGCAGAATCAAGGTTCTCTCCGCAATACTCGCGGCCTCGTCGCCGATACGTTCAAGGTCAAGGACCATTCTCAGGCTGGCGATCACAAAGCGGAGATCCTGGGCCACGGGCTGGTTGCGCGCGAGCAGGGCGAGAGCCAGTTCATCGATTTCATTTTCCATGCAGTTGATGGTTTCATCGCCGTCAACAACGGCGCTGGCCCGGCCCACATTACCCTCGATCAGGGCGGCGCAGGCCTCGTCCACAGCTATTCCGACGCTGGCGCTCATGACCAGGAGCCTGGTACGCAGACGGGTAAGCATTTGCTGCAGTTGGGTTTCCTTGCCGTTCATCATCCGAACCTGCCTGTGATGTAATCTTCGGTTTGTTTGAGAGAAGGCCGCGTGAACAAGGTATCCGTGGTGTCTTCTTCAATGAGCTTGCCCATGTAAAAAAAGGCGGTTCTGTCCGAGACGCGCGCCGCCTGCTGCATATTATGGGTAACAATGATGATGGTAAGCTGGCTTTTCAGCTCATGGATGCTTTCTTCAATCTTTTGTGTGGCAATGGGATCCAGAGCGCTGGCCGGTTCGTCCATGAGCAGTACCTCGGGTTCCACGGCCAGAGCCCTGGCAATGCACAGCCGCTGCTGCTGGCCGCCGGAAAGCCCCAGCGCCGAAGTGTGCAGCCGATCTTTGATTTCATCGAATATGGCGGCCCGGCGGAGCGACTTTTCCACTTTGTCGGCAATCTCGGACGCCTTGGTGAGCCCGTTGACGCGCAAACCATAAGCGACATTTTCAAAGATAGTTTTGGGAAAGGGATTGGGCTTTTGAAATACCATCCCCACCTTGCGGCGCAGGGAAACCACATCGGTTTCCGGGCGGTTGATGTCCTCGCCGTCAAGGATGATTTCTCCTTTGGCCACTGCCCCGGCGATCAGATCATTCATTCTGTTCAGGCAGCGCAGAAAGGTACTTTTTCCACAGCCGGAAGGCCCGATAAGGGCGAACACGGTGTTTTCGGGAAAGTCCAGGTTCACGTCGTACAAAGCCTGGTGCTTTCCATAGAAGAAGTCGATGTTTCTGGCCAGGAGTTTGGAAGTGTCGCTTGTCATACGTCGCTCTTATATCGTGATACCCGGACTGTTTCAAGCCAGGGGAAGGGTGAAGCGCATGGCCGTGGCAAAATCTCCGCACGGGCTCACCGCCCAGATTCTGCCGCCGTGGCGCTCAATAATATGCTTGCTGATAGCCAGCCCGATGCCGGAAGATCCGCTGTTGCGCTGCTTCTTGATCTGGTACAGGCGCTCGAAGATGCGGGATTGCTCTTCGGCGGGGATGCCCGGTCCCTGATCCTTGACCGTAAAGAGCATTTCCTTTTCTTGCGGCGCGCCGGAGATAATAATTTCTCCCCCTTGCGGAGAATAGCGGCAGGCGTTTTCCAGAAGGTTTCTGAATACTTGCGCCAGGAGCGAGGCATTGGCCATCACCTGATGCGACGGGTCCAGGTTCAGGGAAATACGCAACGCTTTCGCTTCCGCCTGTTCCTTACACAGACGCAGAGCCTCGTTAATGGCTTCAGCGGGCTGAGCGGGCGCAAGCGTGATGTTTTCCCGGGCATCTTCAATCCGGGCAAGGGCCAGAAGATCGCTGATGACCCTGGCGAGCATTTGCGCATGTTTGTGAATGACGGCCGCGAAGCGGCGGTTCTCCGGAGACAGCTCATCCATATGCATGAGCGTTTCGGCATAGCCGATGATGGAAGTCAGCGGCGTGCGCAGTTCATGCGAAACATTGGCCACAAAGTCTCTGCGCACCCGCTCCAGACGCATGATATCCGTGGCGTCATAAATCACGACCACCGCCCCGAGAGACGTGTTCTGCATGACCGGGCGTGACAGGTTTGCGATCAGAAAGCGCCTGCCTTCCATTTCAAAGTGAACGGCCTCGCTGTTTTCTCCGGATGGGTTCTGGAGCAGGGCATCCACCCCGCGCTGCAAGGAGGGAACGGGAATTCCTTCGATGATCTGCTTGCCGAGAGCCGCGCCCACGGACGGAAAGAAATCCTGCAAGGCTCTGTTCCAACGGCGTATATTGCCGGAGGGGCCGAGCACGAGCACGCCCTCGTGCATGCTGTCCAGAATGGCCTCTAATTGGGTCTGCTGATCGGTTGTTGTGGTCACGTACTCTTCAATATTTTCGGCCATTCTGTTTACCGCATAGGCCAGGGGAAGAAACTCCCCGCCCGGAACCTGCCGGAGGCGGTATCCGCCTCTGCCTTTGGCGATGTCGGCCACCACTTCGGCCATGCTGTCAATGCCGTGGCGGAAATGGCGGGCAATGAACACGGAAAGGAGCAGGCAAAGACAGCCGACTGCAATGACGATCAGGCCGAGAGAGGCAAACTCCCCTTGAAAACTCTTGCGGATATTCGCCAGAGGCACGGCAAGGCGGAGGATGCCTCCATCCCGCAACAGCACGGCCGCATATACCGCGTCAAGCTCCAGCGTGTTGCTGTGCCGCATGGCCAACCCCTGTCCCGAGCGTCTGGCCTCTTCTATTTCGGGGCGATCGTTATGATTGTCAAGGGTTTGTATCTCGCTGCCGCCGAAATAAGAATCATGTACGACCCGGCCCGCGCCGTCCACGACCGTCATACGCAGACCGGCATCTTTCGTCGCGTTCAGCATGGCTGTGATCTGCTCTTCCGAGGGAGTTGCTTCGATCAGGGTCTTGAAAACAAAAGCCTGTTCCAGCGCTTGGCGGCCCGCAAGATTGAGGCGTTCCTTGTATAAAATATCATGGAAATAGAATGCCGGTAGCGTCACGGCAATGACCGTGATCAGAGCAAAGGCCAGGGACAGGCGTGTTTGCAGCGTGCCCCGCGATGTGTTCATGGCGTGTTTCCTTTGGCGCGATACCCGACGCCGCGAATAGTCTCGATTATTTCGGCCCCTGCGCCGAGTTTGGCTCTCAGTCTGCGCACGTGGGTGTCTACCGTGCGGGAGTATCCGTCAAAACTGTACCCCCAGACCGAAGAAAGGATTTGTTCCCTGGTCCTGACTTTACCGAGATGTTCGATAAGATCTTGCAGCAGTCGGAATTCGGTCACCGTAAGTTCGACAAGTTTGCCGGAAACACGTATAAGGTGACTGGAAGAGTCGAGACTGATCGGACCGCATTGCAGAACAGGGCTTTGAGGCTGCTTTACGTTGCGGCCGAGCACCGCGCGGATGCGCAAGACTACTTCCCGCAGACTGAACGGTTTCACCACATAATCCGCCGCACCGATCTCCAGTCCGACAATGCGGTCGATCTCCTCTCCCTTGGCCGTCAGCATAATCACCGGAATACCGGACGTGGCCGGTTCGCGTTGCAGTTGCTTGTGTACGGTCAGGCCATCCATGCCCGGCAGCATAAGGTCAAGAAGAATGAGATCAGGACGTTTGTTCCGCGCCTGTTCCAGGGCGGCCGGTCCGCTGTCGGCCTGAAGCACGGCAAAACCCTCGCGGGTAAGGGTGAAGGCGAGCAAGTCGCGGATGTCGTTCTCATCTTCAACAATAAGGATAGTCGCTTCAGCCATAATTACCGTTCCTGTCCGGGGGCGGTGAAAATCGTATGAAGCCACAATGCGCGTCCTTTACGGCGGCTTTGTGAAGGTAAGGTTACAATCAGGTGACAAATTCGTCATCAGGAAAATGCGCGCTTGTCACATAACCGTAACACGGCGCGGGCATAGTCACAACAACGCGGCGGACCTGGTAGCGCCCCAGTTTGTCGTGATACTTCGTCAGGCATCGTTTTTTGCTCCGGTCGAATACCATAAGAGTACACTCCCTTCGCAAAAAACTCGCCTTCCTCGTCTGACGGCAAACTGGGGCGCTACCAAACGCTCCGCATCCTTTACTAACCGGCACTCAAGGAGTATTGTTGTTATGAAACGCATCGCAATGATTTTTTCTCTGCTTTCCATGTTCATGCTTGCCGCGTCGGTGGCCTCGGCCGCCCAAACGGAAATTATCATCAACGGTTCCACCACGGTTCTGCCGGTCATGCAGAAAGCCGGGGAGGCTTTTATGGCCGCGAACCCGGACATTTCTCTGGCCATTTCCGGCGGCGGTTCGGGCAACGGCATCAAGGCGCTTAACGAAGGTCTCTGCGATGTCGCCATGTCCTCGCGCGACATCAAGCCTACCGAAGTGGAACAAGGCAAGGCCAAAGGCGTAACGCCTTTTAAAACCGCTGTGGCCGTGGATGCCCTGGTGCCTGTGGTGCACCTGGACAATCCGGTGAAAGGCCTGTCAATTGACCAACTGCGCGACATTTACGCCGGAAAAATAACCAACTGGAAAGAGGTCGGCGGGCGGGATGAAAACATCGTGGTCATTTCCCGCGATACCTCTTCAGGTACATATGAAACCTGGGAGCAGATCATCATGGGCAAGGAAAAGGTCGCTCCGTCGGCTCTGCTCCAGGCTTCCAACGGCGCGGTTGTCCAGGCCGTGGCCAAAAATAAGAAGGCCCTGGGATACATTGGCTTCGGCTACCTGAACAACACCTTGAAAAAACTGGATGTGGACGGTATGGAAGCCACTGCGGAAGCGGCGGTGTCCAAAAAGTGGCCCATTGCCCGCGAACTGTATGTGTTCACCAACGGAGCGCCGGAGGGCGCGGTGAAAAAGCTGCTGGACTTCCTGGTCGATCCGCAGAAAGGCCAGAAGGCGGTGGCGGAAATCGGCTTTATCCCGCTGCAAAAATAAGGGATACTGCCTCAGTTTAAGCAAAGGATATTTATGATGCGCCCGAGCTATGCCCGCAAGGAAGATGTGATCCGCTGGATTCTGGCGGGCATAGCCGGGTGTTCCCTGCTGTTCCTGACTCTGATCATGCTGTTCCTGTTTATGGAAGGGCTGCCGGTCTTCTCCTTTATTTCAGCGCGGGATTTTTTTCTGGGCATGGCCTGGTATCCCACTGCGGAACCGCATGAGTTCGGTATTTTCCCCATGATAGTGGGTTCAGTGGCCGTGACCCTGGTAGCTTCGGCCATAGCCATCCCCTTGGGGGTCATGACCGCGGCCTGGCTGGCCGAAATCGCGCCTTCAGCCATACGCAGGCTGGTCAAGCCGGTGGTGGAGTTGCTGGCCGCGCTGCCTTCCGTGGTCATTGGATTCTTCGGCATGGTTATTGTTGCCCCGGCTCTGCATGACTGGTTCGGAGTGGACACCGGGCTCAACTTGTTTAACGCGGGACTGATGCTGGCCTTCATGAGCGTGCCCACCATCTGTTCCGTGTCCGAGGATGCTCTGTTCGCCGTGCCGAGGTCCCTGCGCGAAGCTTCTCTGGCTCTTGGCGCGACGCGGTGGGAAACAACGATCAAGGTCGTTCTTCCGGCCGCTTCCTCAGGAATCGGCACTGCCTGCATGCTCGGCATGTCCCGGAGCATCGGGGAAACCATGGTCGTGCTTATGGTTGCGGGCGGGGCAGGCATCATACCGCACTCGCTTTTTTCACCGGTCCGGCCCATGCCGGCGGCCATTGCCGCCGAGATGGCCGAAGCCTCGTTCAGGGGCGAACATTATCACGCCTTGTTCGCCATAGGCATGGTGCTGTTCCTGTTCACCCTGACCTTCAATGTCATTGCTCAGCACATAACGGAAAAAAACAGGCAGGCGCTCGATTAATGAAGACCGCACACAGCACAGGCATGCAGGAGGGCACGGGCGGAAGCGGCACGGCCCGGCGGGTTTTACGTCAATCCTTGATGTTTTCCCTGCTGCGTCTGGCCGCGGGCATCAACATTGTGGCTTTGTTCGGCGTATGCGGCTTTTTGATCTGGAACGGGCTGCCCGCCATTTCCTGGGAGTTCCTTACCGCTCCTCCGGCCAAGAACATGACCGCGGGCGGGATATGGCCCTGTATTGTGGGCACGGCGCTCCTGGCTTCGGGCGCGCTGTTTATATCGTTTCCTCTGGGCGTGGCTTCGGCCGTATACTTACACGAGTATGCGCAGCGCTCCGGGTTTGCCCGGTATATCCGCCTTGGGGTCAATAATCTGGCCGGGGTGCCTTCCATTGTCTTCGGTCTGTTTGGTATGAGCTTTTTTTCCATATACTGCGGCCTGGGCATTTCCCTGCTGTCCGGTATACTCACTCTGGCTGTTCTGACCCTGCCCATGATCATCAGTACGGCCGAGGAGGCCTTGCGCCAGGTCCCAGGCACCTACAGAGAGGCGTCCCTGGCCCTTGGAGCGACCCAAAGCCAGACCATAGTCCGGGTGGTTCTGCCCTCGGCCTTGCCCGGCATGTTGACCGGCGCGATTCTCGGTCTTTCCAGGGCCGCCGGGGAAACAGCGGCGATCATGTTCACGGCCGTGGTCTTCTTTACCCGTAAAAACGTGGACTCGTTATTGAGCCCGGTCATGGCCTTATCCAACCATATGTATGTGCTTGCCACCGCGGGAACGGACATAGAAAAAACCAGGCCGCTGCAATACGGGACGGCGCTGGTGCTGATAACACTCGTTCTGGGCATGAACCTGCTGGCGATCGTGCTGCGTGACAGACTGCAGAACAAGGCTGTACGGGGGCTGTAAGCGCCTGTATTGTTATTTCGACCCAAAAGCGGCGGGCTCAATCGCCGCAGTCCTTATAACGCCGGCTTGCTCTGCCGGCATCCAAAAGCTCCAGGCACTCTGGCCTTCCCGCGCGACATGGCAAAACAGGCGCTGGCCGCCGTGCTGGCTGGCTCACTCCTGGTGATCAGCGCGGACACCGGTCCCATGCATCTGGCGGCCGCCGTTGGAGCCAAGGGGGTTGCCCTGTTCGGACCCACAAGCCCGTTGCGTAATGGTCCTTTTGGCGGCAATTTCACAGTCATCACCGCGCTGATGAACTGCCTGGGCTGCCGTAAACGCCGCTGTCCCGGCTCGCCCTGTATGGCGGCGATAGGCCCTGAATTGGTGCATACAAAAGCGCTTTTGTTAGCACAGCCTGGCCTAATGTCCGAGAAAGAATACCATCAAATGTAGCTATTGCTTTATTGTCCTTGCTGCTTTTTGACTTTTTCTTCTGTGTATCCTTCTTCATAGCCGCGCTCAAGCGCATCGGCCTTTCGTTCAATTTTTGCCTGGGCCTTGCCGGCGGTCTTGCCGACCCAACTGCACCCGGTGGACAAAATAAGCCCAATCAAGCATAATATGACAATACGCATAGCGACTCCTGCCGTAGCAAGTAGTTTTCATGATTTCCCGATGAGGATTCACCGGGAAAGACACGGATGGATTGTTTTTTTATTTTGTCTACGTAAGTGATAATATTCAAATCCGCAAGAGGACGGCAATGTCCACTCCACAGATCGCTTTGATAACGGGAGCCAGTAAAGGAATAGGCAGAGCCGCCGCGCTCGGCCTTGCCAACGACGGTTTTGACATCTGGCTGAATTATCGCTCGGATCACGATGCCGCCAGCGCTGTGCGCGATGCAATAGAAAAGCTTGGCCGCACGTGCGTCCTCCTGCCTTTTGACGTGAGCGACAAACAGGCTGTGGAAAATGCCCTCAATCCGCTGCTGGAACGGGAAACGCCCTTTGTTCTTGTCAATAATGCCGGATTCGCCCGTGACGGCATTTTCGGCCTCATGTCCGACGAACAATGGCAAGAGGTACTGGGTGTGCACCTGAACGGTTTTTTCCATGTCACGCGCAAGCTTGTGCCGCACATGCAGCGGGCGCGGCGTGGACGCATCATCAACATTGTCTCCACCTCTGGGCAGGCGGGCATGGCGGGCCAGGTCAACTATTCCACCGCGAAATCCGGCCTGATTGGCGCCACCAAGGCGTTGGCCCGCGAGCTTGCCAAACGTAACGTCCTTGTGAATGCCGTCGCGCCGGGCTTTATCAGCACGGAAATGACGGCCAACCTGCCCCTTGAGGAATATATGAAGATCGTTCCTCAGGGACGGCCCGGCAGGCCGGAGGAAGTGGCCGGCTGCGTGCGTTTTTTATGTTCTGAAATGTCTTCCTATGTGACCGGACAGGTGCTTGCCGTCAACGGCGGCCTGTACATGTGAGGCGGCATGCGCAGGGTTGTTGTTACCGGCGTTGGGCTTGTGTCCGTTCTGGGAGTAGCGCGCGAACAGATTGCCGACTCCCTCTACCACGCCCGTTCCGGCGTCATTTCCGATCCTCAGCGCTTGGCGCAGGGGTTTCGCAGTTCCCTGACCGGGCATATTGCGGGCTTTGAACCCGCGCGCCACCTGACCCGCAAACAGCGCAAAAGCATGCCGGATTTTGCCGCGCAGGCGCATGCGGCGGCCATGGACGCCCTTGAACAGGCCGGACTGGAACCGGAAGCGCTGCGCTCGGAACGCTGTGGCATGGTTTTCGGCAATGACTCGACCGCGTTGCCCGTTCTGGAACAGCACGAGGCCCTGCTTGCGGCCGGACAAACGGAAAGCATGGGCAGCGGGCATATCTTCCGTTGCATGAATTCCACCATCACCATGAATCTGAATGTCCTGTTCGGCAATACAGGCGCAGGCTGGACAATAAGCGCCGCATGCGCCAGCGGAGCCTATGCCATCGGGCAGGCCGTGGACTGCATACGCCTTGGACGGCAGGATCGCATGCTCTGCGGCGCGGCGCAGGAACTGAACTGGCAGTCGGTAGCTTCTTTTGACGGGTTGGGCGCCTTTTCCACGCGCAGTCCCGCGGCGGACGCATCACGACCGTTTGACAAGGACAGGGACGGCCTTGTTCCCAGCGGCGGTGCGGCGGCTCTGGTGTTGGAGGACTATGAAACAGCGCGCAAACGCGATGCTGTCGTTCTTGCGGAGGTTCTGGGGTTCGGTTGCAGCGCCGACGGAGAAGCTCTGTCGCTTCCCAGCCATACCGGGCTGGCGCGGGCCATGCGCATGGCATTGCGGGAAGCGGGACTCAATGCGGCGGATATTGATATTGTCAACGCGCACGCTACCTCCACTCCGCTGGGCGATGCCGCGGAAGCCGCCAACCTGCGCGCCGTGTTTGGTTCTCAATGTCCGCCTGTCGTGGCCCTGAAAAGCCTTACCGGGCATGAAATGTGGATGTCCGGCGCATCACAGGTGGCATATGCCGTTATTATGGCCAGGCATGGTTTTACCGCGGGGACACGTAATTTTGCGGCTCCGGACGAAAGTACGGCGGGCATTCCCGTGCTTGAGCGCACCGTGGATGCCCCGCCCCGCGTCATGCTCTGTAATTCGGCCGGATTCGGCGGCAGCAATGCCTGCCTTGTCCTGAGGTTCTGATGTCCTGCGTGGTCGTGGGCAGCGGAATTACCGGCATGGCGGCGGCATTGCTGCTTGCCCGCCAAGGGCAGGCGGTCACGCTTGTCGAAGCGCGACCCCAGGCAGCGCCGCTTCTGCGCGGGTTCCGGCGGGACGGCTTGTATTTCGACACCGGCTTTCATAGCGGCGGCGGCCTCCACGAAGGCGGACTCCTCAGAAACTGGCTCAAGGCTCTGGGAGTAGATGCTTCGCTGCGTAATATTTCCACCCGGCACACGGATATTTTTCATTTTGCCGATGGTTGCAGCTATGCTCTGCCCTCCGGGCATGCCGACGTTCTGGGCGCCGTGGAACGGCAGTTCCCTGGTTCCGGCCCAGGCATGCGCGAATTTCTGAAGCAAATGGATACCGTTCTTGCTCACTCTCCCTATACCAATTCTATTGTCAGGCATGAGCCAAAATTTTCGTTCAACAAACAACGTAGCGTAACACAGTGCCTTGAGGCAGCGCAATTTCCGTCACATTTGCGCGCCATGCTCGGTACCCGCTGTCTCCTGTACGGCGTGCCGCCCCACCAGGCGGGATGGGACGAATACGCCCTGGTGGCCGGTCCGTACTTTCAGTCCAACGGGACATGGGACGGCGGCGGAGCTGCTTTGGCCGATGCCTTGCTCACAGCCCTGCGGCATGCCGGTGTACAACTGCGTTGCGGGGCCACGGTGACCGGCTTGGACGCCACGCCGGACAAAGGAATGCGCGCTGTATATCTGGAAGATGGTGCACAACTGCCCTGTAAACAGTGCTTTTTCACCGGGCATCCGCGGCAGCTTGATACTCTGCTCCCCAAAGGGTTGTTGCGGCCCGCCTATCATAAGCGCATCCGGGCGCTGCCGGAAACGCAGCCCGCGCTGCTGATGTTTGCCGAAACCCATGCTGATGTGTTGCGGGATGATGAGAGTGTCTACCTGCTTCCGGCAGCGGATGCCCCTGATCTTTTCCCTTGCGCGGACGAGCCGGAACCCTGCGTCTACCTTTTTTGTAGTCGTGCGGAAAATACACAACGCCGTAAGGCCGTGTGCGCCATAGCGCTGATGCGGGAAGGGCAGGTCATGCCGGGCAATCCCAAGCCGCGCCCGCAAAGCTATACTGCCTGGAAGCAGGAGGCTGTGGCGCGCCTGACGCGGTATATTGAAAAGCGCGTTCCGGAACTGCGCGGCGCATGGCGTGTGCTTGATGCGGCGACCGCGCTGAGTTTCCGCGATTGGGTACACGGAAGCACAGGCAGTTTGTACGGTGTTCGCCACGATATGGCAGAATTGCCCTTGTTGTCGCCAACCCGCGTGCCGGGCCTGTTTCTTGCCGGACAGAACATTCTGCTGCCCGGCGTTCTGGGGGGTATTGTCAGCGCGGCGCTTGCCGTGGGTTTTGCCCTGGGGCACGACAGAGCGCTCGAGGAGTTCAGGGCATGCGCAAACAACGTGTAGTGGTCACGGGGATGGGCGCTGTTTCCCCTTATGGGGAAGGCGTTGTGGCGCTTATGTCGGGCATGCGCGACAATGTTTGCGCCCTTCGCCCTTTGCCGGAATACCAGTTGCAAGGCCTGTCCTGCCGGGTGGCCGGCCTTGTTCCGCCCCTGGATGAGCGGCGTATTCCCAGGGAGTTGCGGCGTACCATGTCTCCCATGTCTATTTTTGCTTGTCTCGCCGCCTGGGAGGCGCTGGCACAGGCCGGTTTCGACCCCGGTCCGGCCTTGCCGCGCACGGGCGTGGCAATAGGCTCAACCCTGGGCAGTCCGCAAATGCTTCATGAATTTTTTGACCTGTTTCTACGCGAGCTGAGCGTGGAAAGCATGCGCAGCACCGTATTTTTCAAAGTAATGGGGCACACCGTAGCGGCCAATGTGGCGCTGGCCTGCGGGTGCGGCGGGCGCACGCTCGCCCCGGCCGCTGCCTGTGCTTCAGGGCTGATGAGTATCTGCCTGGGGTATGAAGCCATCGCGGCAGGGCGCGAGGAACGGATGCTCTGCGGAGGGGCTGATGAATTCCATTTGCTGACCGCAGCGACATTTGACCGCTTGGGCGCGGCCTCGCATGAAGCGGATCCCGAATCGGCCTCCCGCCCGTTTGACTCCGGCAGAAGCGGCATAGTGTGCGGCGAGGGGGCAGGGGTCATGCTCCTGGAAAGCCTGGAGAGCGCTCTTGCCCGCAATGCGCTTGTGCTTGCCGAAATACAGGGCTGTTCCATTGTATCGTCCCCCGCCAATATCGCGCACCCAGACGCTCAAGCCATTGCCGACTGCATGCGTCAGGCTCTGCATGACGCCTCCTTGTCCCCGCAGGCCGTTGGCTACGTCAACGCCCATGCCACGGCGACGGAATACGGGGACATCGCGGAAGGGCAGGCCATACGGGAAGTATTCGGCAAAACTGTTCCCGTAAGCAGCGTAAAAGGACATATGGGACACACCATGGCCGCATGCGGCGCTCTTGAAAGCATTATTTGTATTGAAATGCTGCGCGAATCTGTGTATTTTCCAACCCTGAATTTGGAAAATCCGGATGCGCGCTGTGGTGACATCGCGTACCTCACAGCCCAGGCACGCCTCAAGGAAGCGCCTGTTCTTAAGAACAGCTTTGCTCTTGGTGGTTGTAATTGTACAGTAATTTTTGATAGATTTTATAGATGATAACCATATGAATAATGAAACTGTTGCGGAAATAGTAAATAACGCACTTATCGAAGAATTTGAATTGGATTCGGGGAGTATTTCTCCGGAAGCGCATATTCGCCACGATCTTGGGCTGGACAGCCTTGACATAGTGGATATGGTCATTGTGCTTGAGAAAGCGTTCAATTTTAAGCTGCATAATAAAGAACCTCTGGCACAGATACAGACGCTCGGAGATATTTATGCATTCATCGCTGCCTTGCGCGATGAGGGTACAATCAAAGCAGAACACTAAGCATATACTATCCAGTGTTGCTATAGCGGCGGTTTTTATCTGCTGGACTCTCATCATTCTGCCGTGCACCCTGTTGATCGCGGCGTTGCATAAGCTTTGGCCCGCGGCCATGCACAACGCGAACCGCAGATATATCTGGTTTTACGGGTATAGCATGCTTTTTTTCCTGCGGCCGTGGCTACCCGTGCGCATGGGCAATCCCGGCCTGGCCGTGCGCTATCCCCGCTCCATTATCGTACCCAACCACCAATCTTTTCTTGATATTTATCTTTTAGGCGCGCAAAGACAATCCAATCTCTGCCTGGTCACAAAGAGCTGGCCATACAGGCTGTTGTTTTTCTTTGCGCCGACCATGCGCAGCGCGGGCTATATCGACGCGGAAAGCCTGCCTGCCGAAGAGGTGGAGAAGCTTTGCCTGGAACGCCTGCAAGAAGGAGCCACACTGGTGATTTTTCCCGAAGGCCGCCGCACTCGTGACGGCTCTTTAGGGCGTTTTTACAGCGGGGCCTTTCGTCTGGCGCTACACGCACAGGCTCCTGTGTTACCGCTCCTGATCAGAAATACCTTCCACATTTTTCCGCCGGGCAGCAAAACATTTACCCCGATGACTGTAGAAATGGCCTTTCTGGATCCGGTCTTTCCCCAGGGTTTCGCCACCGACTCCTTACCCCATAGAGCTATGATGCGCCATGTCAGAGCGCAATTTCTGCGCCATTTACATCAGCCCGTTACCAGTCCAATGATGGAGGACAATGTATGAACATGCGTTTTTTGTTTCCGCTGATGATTGTTCTGCTCATTTTTTCCACCGGTTGCCGTAGGACTTCCAACGTGATCGCGCCTAGTGGGGGCACAGGAATGCTCGCGACTCAGGGGAGCTTTACGGCCAAAGACATGCGAGAGGCAATTTTCAAAGGCTGTATCGATAGCGGCTGGAACGCTTTCGATGTAGACGAGAAGACGATTGAAGCGAAAATCATCGTGCGCAACAAGCATACCGTTGTGGTCTCAATTCCCTATACCGCGACTGCGTACACCATCAATTACAAGAGCAGCGTCAATATGAAATACAGCCTCAGGGGCGACGGCACATTTAGCATAAGCCGCAGCTATAACAACTGGGTCAACAATCTGGATCAAGCCATTCAAAGGAATATTTCCTTGAAGAAGATGTAGCGGTATGACCTACGATCTGTCGTTATTGCTGCCTCACCGTGCGCCCATGCTGCTTTTGAGCAGACTGGACGATTTTTCTGAAAAAGGAGCGCGGGCCACGGCGGATCTGCGGGAAGGCAACCCCTTTCTGCGGCCTGACGGATTACTGGAGCGCACGGCATACGCGGAACTCATGGCCCAATGCTTTGCGGCCGGAGCCGGCGCGCTTGCCCGGCTCGCTGAAAAACAGCCCGCGGCTTGGGGCTACTTGGCCGCGTTGCGGGATATTGCCGTGTATGCCGATGCCCGTTGCGGCGAATCATTGGACATTGCAGTGACCGTTGTGACCACGCTTGGGCCGGTGATCGTGCTGGAAGGCGAAGTACGTTCCGCAAAGACCCTGCTGGCGGCGGGGCAGGTAAAAATTTTCATTCCCGAAGAGGAGCGCGGCTGATGCGTTGTTACCTGGCATTGGTCATCATGTTGGCAATGTGCCTTCCCGGCCTTGCCGCCCACGAGGCAAAGGCCGAACAGAATGATCCTGAGGCCATGCTTTTGCTGGAAGAGGCCGCACGCCGCAGTGCGAACATTGCCACGCTGAGCGCACAGTTTCAGCAGGAGAAAACATTGAGCATCCTGCCGCAGCCGCTTACGTCACAAGGCTATATGTGCGTGACGCGCGCATCGGCCACGCACGAAGAGCGTTTGCTGTGGGCCTATACAAGCCCGGCTCCTTCGGGCTTTGTCTATGAAAACAGACAGGGCGCCTTGTGGGAAACGAGCCCCGCGAACAAGCATTCGGCCAACTCGCGGGAAGCCGGCGTGATCACGGCCATTGTCAAGCATATCCTGGCCTGGATTCAGATTGACGCCGAAATGTTGCGGCAGACATACCGCCTGGAACGCCCTGAAAAAGATCTGCCTGTTCTGCTTTTACATCCGCGCCAGCAATCCTTTTTTACCAGACTCGAGGCGGAATTCACGCCTTCGCTCGACAGCATGCGCCAATTGACGTTTTTTGAAGCCAACGGCGATACGGTGCGCATTATATTCACAGATACGCAAATCAATCAGCCGCTTCCAGAACGCTGCGCCAGATGACGCCCGCATCATTCGTTGAAGCCATGCCCGGAAAAAATCTTTTCGCACGCATCCATATCTGGATACGGCAGCACAAAAGGCAAAGCTTTCTGCTTGCGGCGCTGTGCTGGGGCGCTATGGCGCTTGTCGCGACAAGGATGCATACCGATGCCAGCAGCATGGCGTTCTTCCCGGATGCCGCGCCTGAAATACGGCAGATGGCTGAAGCTCTTGACGTATCACCCGCGTCGCGTCTGCTGTTCATCAATATATCCACAACACGGCTTGACGGAAAATATGCCCTGGCGCGAACAGCCGACGCCGTTCTCAACGATGTGCCCGCCGATCTGGCGGAGCGAGCGGGAATGTTCACCATGCCGGATCCGGGCAAGCTGCTCACGCTGCTTCCTTTTCTGACGGATGCGGCAGCACTCGAATTTTTCCTTTCCGCGACACGCGAGGAACATGTGGATGCGGCAATCCATGCCGCCCATAACAGCCTGAACAGTCTGTTCAGTTCCGCGACGCTGGCCTGGCTGCGGGCCGACCCGCTCGCTTTTCGCCAGGTGCTCTTGTCCCGTTTGCCCGCGCTTGAGGCGGACCTTTTGCCGGATCCTCTGCTGGGCTATCCGGTCAGTCAGGACGGACGCAATCTTCTGCTTATGCTGCGCCCCAAGCATTCGCTCCATGACGTGCGGGCGGCGGTACGCCTGATGGACAGCGTACAGGAGGCATTACAGGCGCACATGCAGCCGGACATGCACAGCCTGGTGGTCGGCGGACACCGCCACAGCGCCGCGAATACCCAGGTTATCGAACATGATGTGACGCGCATACTCATACTTTCCCTGTCGGGCTTTGTGCTCATCTACCTGCTGCTGGTGCGATCAAAAGGAGCGTTCTGGCTTCTGCTCGTTCCTGTGTTCGCTGCCACTGTGGCGCTCGGCGGCATGACGCTGTTTGTGCCTGTGCTCTCCGCTCTGGCCCTGGGATTTGGCGCTTCCGTGCTGGGTATAGCTGATGACTATGCCGTGCATATGCATTTTGCCCTGCGTAGCGGCCGGGACCCTGGCGCGGTTCTGCAAATGATCGCCGTGCCGCTTTTTCAAGGCTATTTGATCAATGCCGTGGGTTTCGTGGTATTGCTGCTTTCAGGCATTCCGGCGATACGCCAGTTGGCGGGTCTGGCATTGCTGGCAATCAGCGTCGGCTTTGTGCTTGCCGTCACCATCCTTCCTGTATCTTCCTCGTTTGCGAAACCTGTGCTGCAATCTTCACAGTATATTTCAGCACCGCGACGGCCCGTCGCCTGGCGCGTCGTTGTCACCGTTGCCGTTCTTCTGGCGCTGTGCTGCGTATTTTTTGCAAACATACGGGTTGATGTCTCCCCGCGCACTATGGGCGCGGATATGGCGCAACTGCAGGAAGACGCTTCACGCCTGCAATCCATCTGGGGATCGCAGGATAAGGAAATGCTCGTGGTGCAGGCGCAGGGCAGAGAGACAGCCCTGAGCCTGGCTCGTGACACCGTGGCGTTGCTGAGACAGCAAGAGCCGGAAAATACAATAAGCACCCTGACCGATATCTGGCCCTCGCCGGAGCAGCGCCGGGAGAATCTACACCGCTGGACCGAATTCGTCCGCGAACACGGCGAAGAGCTGAAAGCGCGCGTCCGCGCGGCTGCCCGCAAATACGGCTTTACCGAAGACGCGTTCGCGCCTTTCGAGCAAATCCTCGCTCTGCCGGAAACCGAACTTACGCCGGAGCTCTTTCGCGCCGCCGGTCTGGGAATATTGCTCGACACCTTTTTGCATGAATCGGCCCAAGGTTCAGGCAAGACCACTGTCTTGCTGCCCACGCGGGAAAAGTTTGATATTTCCCGTTTGCCGCAACAGTTGCGGGCGCATGTGCTTGCTCTGTCGCCGGAAGCTCTGGAAACAGCCATGATGAAGCAGTTTAATCAGGAAAAACGCCTTGTGCCTCTTGCCTGGCTTGCCTGTTTTTCGCTGCTTTTCATCTGCTTCCGGAACATTCGATCCGCTCTGCTTGCATCTTTGCCCCCGTTGTGTTCGATTACTTGTATTCTCGCCTGGATGGCGTTCACAGGCACGCCCCTGACGTTGGCGGCCATGGCGGCGCTGCCGCTTGTTCTGGGATTGGCCGCGAACCACGGCATCATGGTTACGCACGACCTTGCTCACGGCATAGACATAGGATTGAGGCGCGCCATACTTGTGGCCTCACTTACCGCGCTGACAAGCATGGGGCTTTTGGCGCTTGCGCATCATCCAGCCTTGAAAGCCTTGGGCCAAGTCATTTTTCTTGGGCTGCTCGTGGAAATTCCCGCCTCTTTGTGGCTTCTGCCCCGCCTGTGCCGGGCAGAAGCCGCGCCATCCGCAGGCTGTTCCGGGAGCGCGGCATGAGAATACTCCTTTTTTGCGCGCTCCTGCTCAGCGGATGCGCCGCGACAACGCTTGCTTTGGCTCCACTGGATACGCAGCCGATACAGGCACAGTTCGGGCTGCGTTTTATCCATGCGGGCACGGCAATTCCTCTGCAAGGGGCCGTGCGGATGAAAGAACATGAAGGGGACCTGGGCGTCATCTTCCCGCACGGCCGCACTCTGGGAGTATGCCGTTACCAGGATGGCGGCATGGTATGCACTTCCGCTGTGGAGGACCGGTTCAGAACACGGTTCATGCTACAGCAGATCGGTCTTGCCGTGTACCGCCTCCTGCCCGCATTGTCACAGGAATCCCCTCAGGACGTGACTGAGGCGGATTGGTCCGTGCGCTGGAAAGAGGCGGACACAGGCCGCAGCGCCGAATATCGAGACCTGGCCAGTCAAGTAACAATGTATGTGCACTTTACGGAGACTACCCAACCATGAGTTTATTGCGCAACGCATTGCAGGCGGCCGCATCACCTCTTGAAGCTCTACCGGAAGCCGCCGGCTGGCAAAGGCAATATACGTTCGACACGAACAGCGCCGTATTTGCCGGGCATTTTCCGGAACATCCTGTATTGCCGGCAGTGGTGCAGATACTTATGGCCCAGATGACCCTTGAAGACGCGCTTGGCGAACCGCTCAGCCTTTCCGCCGTACCCCAGGCAAAATTCACGGCTCCCCTGGAGCCCAACGCCGTCATTGAACTTCGCGTGCGGAAAGGACGCCGCGACGGCCTGTGGGAGTGCTCCTTGCACTGCGCCGGGGAAAGCGCGGCACGTTTTCAAATAACACTACAGACTGAAAACGTATGAGTACGCACTTTTCCTCTTCCCGCCGCCGCTGGCCAAAGGATTCCGGCGTCCAGCCCTTGCAGGCCTGTGTTGAGCGCACTGTACGCTTTGAAGAGGTGGATGCCTTGAACTATATGTGGCACGGCCGCTACGCGAGTTGGCTGGAAGACGGGCGCGAGGCGTTCGGAAAGCGCCACCAACTGGGCTACCTTGACTTTTTTCAGCATGGCGTCATGACTCCGATCAAACTGTTCCATCTGGATTTCCGCCAGCCCCTGCGGTACGCGCAAACATACAGCATTCACATTTCCTTATTGTGGAACGAAGCCGCTGTGCTGGACTTTGAATACGCCCTTATCGACAGCAACGGAATTGTCACGACCACCGGCTATACCACGCAGCTCATGCTCTCACTCGACGGAGAGCTGCTTCTGGAACAGCCCGCGTTCTATAAAGCGTTTTGCGCGCGCTGGCAGCAGGGACAGGCATGCAGCCAGTAACCGCTGTCGTCATCCCCGTCTACAACCATAAAGACGCCTTACGCCTTGTGGTGGAACGCGCGCTAAGTCTGCATTCTTTCGTGATCGTTGTGGATGACGGCTCTACGGACGGCAGCGCAAGTACCCTGGAGGGTTTGCCCGTACACCTGGTGCGTCTGGCGCATAACAGCGGCAAAGGGGCGGCGATGCTCGCCGGAGCCGAAGCGGCGGCCCGGGAAGGGGCCACCCACATTATCACACTGGATGCCGACGGCCAGCATTACCCTGAAGACATCCCACTGTTTCTGGAGGCCATTGCCGCTTTTCCTCATGCCGTCATTGTGGGTTGCCGGGATTTTTCCGTGCCGCATGTGCCTGTTTCTTCCCGTTTCGGGCGTTGGTTTTCCGCCTTCTGGATGCGCGTGCAGACAGGAGTGCGCGTGTGTGACATGCAAAGCGGTTTCCGCGCCTATCCCCTGCATGTGCTGCATTACCTTAAATTGACGGAATCAGGATATGCTTTTGAGATAGAAGTTCTGGTGCGGGCCGCCTGGGCGGGCTTTCGCGTGCACGAAATCAATATCCGCGTCCATTACCCACCGGCTACAGAGCGCGTTTCCCATTTCAGGCTTTTCAAGGACAACGTATGCATTTCCTTGCTCAATACCCGCTTGACCATACGGGCTTTGTTGCCCATTCCTTTCCGAAAGCACTCCCTGACTGTGGAAGGTCGGATTTCAGCGCTGCGGCCTATGGAATCCCTGCGCCGCCTGCTGGCTGACAAAGCGACCCCCGTGGAACTGGGGCGTTCCGCGGCCGTGGCAATGGCGATTGGCGCCCTGCCGGTACTGGGATTTCAAAGCATATTGCTGCTTCTGTGCATAGGTTGGCTGCGTCTGAACCGTTTATGCGCCTTGGCCATGATACCGTTGACCTGGCCGCCCGTGGTGCCGGGCATTTGCGTGCTCGTCGGCTACAGGCTGCGCAATGGGCACTGGCTTACGGAGTTTTCCTTGCAAACTCTGGGCTATGAAGCTCCCCAGCGGCTGCTGGATTGGGTGTTCGGCGCATTGTGCATGGCGCCCTTATTGGGCCTGGCTGCGGGCTTCATAACGTGGGGGCTGGCATTTTTTGCCATGCGCGGCGTGCTGGCGGACAAGGAGGGCCGGGCATGAAATGGTCGAGCCGCAACCTGGGTTCGCGCCCACAGTATCAGATCTTCCGCTGGATTGTGCGTTGCCGCGCCTTGTCGCTTGCGCGGGCTCTTTTGGCGGTGGTGGTATTGTATTACACCGCGCTGCCGCATATACGCCGCCGTTGTTCTTTTTATCTGCAAAGGCGCTTTGCCGGAGCAAATGGATGGATGGGATTTGTCTACGCCTACCGCTTGTATCTGAATTTCGGGCTGGTTCTTCTGGACAGAATGGTCGCCGGAACCACCGGGCGTTTTTCCATCTGTCCCACCATCCCGGCAGTGCGTGTGGAGCTGTTGGAGGCCACGCAAAATCCGAGAGGCTGCATTCTGCTCTCCGCCCATATGGGCGCGTGGCAGGTTGGGCTGGCGGGGCTGGAGGAGTTGAACCGTCCCGTACACATTGTCCAGCCCCATGACCCGGACGATCCGGACAGGCATTATTTTGAACACGGCAAGGGAAAGGCCTGTCATGTTATCAATGTTTCTGATCCAATAAGCGCCTTTGTCGAAGTGACTGCCGCCCTGCGGCGCGGGGGGATTGTCTGCCTGATGGGGGACAGGCTGTCACGGGATACGGAAAAAAGCGTGACAGTACCGTTTCTCGGAGGCAAAATCGCTCTTCCTGTGAACGCCTATGCGCTGGCCTCCATGACAGAGGCGGAACTGGTCATGCTGTTTACCGTGCGGGAAAAGGGCGTCATACGGGCAGTGCGGGCCGAACGGCTCAAGGTGCCGGCCGGTCTGCCCCGCCACGACCCCGCCGTATTTCTGCCGTTCGCGGCACGATTCGCTCAGGCCATGGAGGAACTCGTACAGAGTCATCCGTATCAATTTTTCAATTTTTACAATATGTGGCTGGATGAAATATGATAAAAAAGGACATTGAAAGCGCACTCAAGTCTGCCATAGTGAATGGACTCCGCCTGGAAGGAGTGACGCCTGAAGACATTGACGACAACGCGCCTCTGTTTGGAGATGAAGGTTTGCAGCTTGATTCCCTGGACGCGGTCGAACTGGTGATGCTGGTGGAAAAGCATTTCGGCGTGGTGATTGAGGATGCGGAAGAAGCACGGAAATCGTTTGTATCCGTTAGCGTACTCGCGGATTTCATTCTTGCGCGTAAACAGGCGTCTTGAATATGCGCATTGCGCGCGAGGGTTCCACAAACATGACCTGTAAAGGCGCTGTTGTCACCGGCATGAGCTGCATATGTGCGGCAGGGCAAAGCCCCGATGCCGTGTTGGACAGTCTGGAGCAAGGTCACCGGCATCTTGCGCCGCCGGAACTTCTTGACGCGCGGGCCTTGCCGTTTCCCTTTTTCGCCGTGGATGCGGACTGCTTTCCCGGCGGCCGCCGACGTTCCGCGAAAGACACCCTGGTCCTTGCCGAGAGTGTTGTACGCGGCGCACTGGCGCAGGCAAATGTGCCGGAAGAGAGCCTGAAGCGGGCAGGTATTGTGCTGGGGACCACGGCGGGAAGCGCCCTGCATTTTCTTGATTCTTATGCGGCAAACCGCGCCCAATCGTTCTTCGCAACACCGGATCGCGAAGATTATTTCGCTTCTAATCTGGCTTTGGAGCAGGATATTCCCTCACGCGGGCCGCGTCTGACAATTACGAATGCCTGCACTTCCGGGGCTGATGCCATTGGCCTGGCGCTGGACATGATACAAAGCGGGCAATGCGAATGCGTCATCTGCGGCGGGGCGGACGCCTTAAGTCTTGTTCCGCACACGGGTTTTGCCCGCTTGATGGTGTACGATAGCGAACCATGCCGTCCGTTTGATCTGTCGCGCAAAGGCTTGAACCTGGGGGAGGGGGCCGCCGCGCTGGTTCTTGAGAGCATGGAACACGCGCAACGACGCAATGCCGGCATTTTAGGACATATACTGGGATACGGCAGTTCGGTTGATGCGTACCATTTTACGGCGCCGCACCCGGAAGCGCGAGGACTGGACGCTTCCATCCGCATCGCTTTTGCACGTGCGGGGCTCAAGGCCCCGGATATGGCCTTTGTCAACGCCCACGGCACCGCAACGTTGGAAAACGACAAGGTTGAAGGCAGGCTCCTGAGAACGCTCCTTCCGGCAACGCCTGTCTGGGCCAGTAAAGGAGGCACAGGGCATACGCTGGGAGCGGCCGGAGCCCTGGAAGCAGTGCTTGCCCTACAGGCGCTGAACCGCGGACGCGTGCCCGCCAGCCTTGGGTTCCATGAACCTGACCCGAAAATAGGCCTTATTCCCACCCAGGAAGTTCTTGGGTTGAAATCCCCCTATGCGCTCTCCACCTCGCTCGGCTTTGGAGGGGGAAATGCCGCGCTTGTGTTGGGCAGGGGGGATATATGAGCAAAAATGACTGCCTTTCAGCGGCAATCGCCGGAGCCGGATTGGCGCATAGCCTCGGCGGACTCGCCCAACTTACGGCCCAGCGCGAAACCCTGACCCATGCCCTGCCGCCCGATACCGCGGAACTTGCCGACGCCCTGCCGGATGCTCCTTTACGCCGTGTTCCGCGCTATGCCCGCATGGCGCTGTTGGCCGCTGTACGCGCTCTGGACGATGCCGGCTGGCGGCGGGAATCTCTGGCGGGCGATACCGCCCTGGTGATAGGCACGGCATACAGCGGCGCGCAAATGAGCCTGGACTTCATGGATTCAATTATTGACAACGGACCGCGCCTGTCGTCCCCCACGGCCTTTTCGCATGCGGTAAACAACATGGGCGCCGGTCTGCTCAGTCTGCTGTTGGGGTTACAAGGCCCTTGCCTCACTGTGTCGCAGTTCGAACTCTCATTTGCCGGTGCGATCTGTGCCGCCACGACCTTGCTGCATGCCGGGCGCGCCCGGCGCGCGCTTGTCGGAGCCGTGGATGAGACAGACGAACGTTTCACCCGCTGTTGCCCGCAAATACACAAAGCAGGGGTTCCTCTGACTGAAGGAGCGGTTTTTCTCTGTCTTGAACTCCCGGACCCTGTGCGGCCAACCCTGCGCCTACGGTGGGAGCGAAATGCCCCCCGCCCGCTCTTCTTGTCCGGCCGTGCGCAAGCGGACGAAGATGCATCCCGCCGCCATGAGTATCTCTATGGCCACGGCCCATTGGCCCATGCGCTGGATACGCTTCTGGCCCTGCATTCGCTTCGGAAGGGGACAATAAGGCAGGCTGACTGTCTGTGCACCTCGGCAAACAATGAGCGCATGGCTGTTATCGAAATACGGAGCCCGCAGTCGTGAAAGCCTGGCCCCTGGACCGCGTGGCGTATTTAGATTTTCGAGCCATTACAGCTATTGTGCAATCCATAACCCAGGCAGAACTTGGCCGTCATAGCCCTTTGGCTCTTTCCGCGAAAACGCCGCAAGAATTCGCGGACATGCGCTGGGAAAGCTTCGGATGCGCCGGGGAGATGATGCCTGCGATCACGCGATGCTTTACGGCTATGTTCCATGTGGACATACCACCTCCAGCCCTGCACGAAAAAGCGGGCACGTTCGTGCGCAAGGGCTTGGAAGCGTGGCGAGAAGGCGAACGCCCTGTAACGTTTTTTACCTCCGGCTCAACCGGTGTGCCCAAGCCTTGCACGCATCTGGAGAGCCACTTGCGGCAGGAAGTCGCCAGTGTCGCTCCCTTGGCTGAGGACAGGACCTCAGCGTTGGTAACAGCGCCGTTGCACCACATGTATGGGTTCACCTTCGGCCTTTTGTTGCCCTTGAGCCTCGGCATCCCCATACGCAGCGTACCGCCGCTGCCCACGTTGGTATCTGCCCAGATGCGCCCCAAAGACATGGTGGTAGGCATCCCTTTGCTCTGGTCACGGCTGGTGGAAATGAAAAACTGGCAGGCAAACCGCTCGAACGCGGGACGGGATATCACCATTCTCACAGCCACATCCCCCATTCCGGCCGAAGTGGTGCACGCCTTGCAACGCCACGGCTTCCGCACGGTGGAGATTTTCGGTTCATCGGAAAGTGGCGCCGTCTGCTGCCGGAAAAATCCAGACGAGCCTTTTTGCCTTCTGCCGCATATAAAACGCGGCAAAGAAGCACATGAAGGCACATTTGAACGCCTTTTGCCGGACGGCACGTTGATGCACTACCCCGCACAGGACAACATTACATGGACCGGGGAACGCTCCCTGCGCCCTGGCACGCGGCTTGATAAAGCCGTACAGGTGGCGGGAGTGAATGTATATCTCCAGCATGTGGGCTCGGTGCTGGAAAGGCACGAGGGCGTGCGCCAATGCCTGGTGCGTCTTATGCGCCCGGATGAAGGCCACAGACTCAAGGCCTTCATTGTCCCCAATACAGGCTGGGATGAACAGGCACTGCGTAAATCATTGACGCTTTTCGTGCGGAAGCATCTGGACGCTGCCCAGCGCCCGGTACGCTATGCTTTCGGAGACGATATTCCACGTGGCCTTACAGGCAAACCAACAGACTGGTGACGCCCACTTACTCACTGCGCCTGCCTGTCGGCAGGCGCTTAACTAGGAAACGGATGTCGGTGTAAAAAAGGCGTTGCCAGACTATACCTCGAAGGAGCTATTGAAGCTGGCTGAAGCGTGGCGGCCGTGGCGCAGTTACGTGACAATTAATCTTTGGAACGCACTGTAAGGAGGAACACTCAATGTATTATCAAACGATATACCAGTCACCTATTGGAGCCATCACACTTGCCTGTGACGGCGATGGAAAAAATCTTGTTGGCTTATGGACAGAAGGGCAAAAATACCATGGGGATACCATACCCGAAGCTATGGTGGAGAAAAACGACATTCCGCTGTTTGATACGGCAAAAAAATGGCTGGACAGATATTTTGCAGGGGAGAAACCCGGCATTTCGGAATTGCCGCTTGCCCCTATTGGCGGCGAGTTTCGTCAAGGGGTGTGGAATATCTTGCGTGAAATTCCATATGGCGGAGTAATAACCTATGGAGGCATTGCCAAAAAGATGGCTGAAAAAATGGGCAAGAAAAGTATGTCAAGTCAGGCGGTGGGCGGGGCGGTTGGCCATAATCCAATCTCCATTATTATACCTTGCCATCGAGTCGTTGGCTCAAACGGCAGTTTGACGGGTTTTTCCGGCGGTGTTCAGATGAAAATGCAATTGCTCGAGCTTGAAGGCGTGGATATGTCTGGGATGTTTGTGCCCAAAAAGGGTACGGCGCTCTAAAATCCGGGAGCTTTCGTTCGGTTAAAAAAAGCTGCCTGATCCGCAAACTTGGGACTATATTGGGACAAAAACCGCTGTGCATAAAAAAAGGACTTACGAAAAATTTGTAAGCCCTTTACTATATTTGGTGGGTGGTACAGGACTTGAACCTGTGGCCCCTGCCGTGTGAAGCCTCTTCGCAAAATAGGGGGTGTCAACCGGCATAAATTCCAATTCCCAGTAGGGTGAAAAGCACGCTACGCCAAGGAATTTGGACTGTCAACATAAGAACTGCGTTTCCGACTTAATCCGCTTTCGCTGAATTGAACCCCTTCCCCAGAAACCGGTGTTAACAATCTGTTGAATATCGAAGGCTTCTCAATCATGCAATATCGTGATTTAATTGAAAATTGATTGTTAACAGTGTTCTGCTCCATTTCAGGACGCCGAAGGGCAGTTAGAAACGAATGAGAGGATTATACGGACAACAACGGGCACCCCTCGCGGAATTCCGTTATGTCGACTGGGAATCCAGCGCGGCGCTGATCACTTCATCGACAACCGATTGCGGCTGGTTATCAAGGTGCTTGCCGCCGAGTCTGATAATACTGGCATCTATTCCTGCTTTGCCTATTGTGCGGGTTTGCATCGGAGTATTTCCTGTGTAATGTAAAGGAAAACTTTTCTTTTATGCATATAGTTATTTAAATTTTAAAACAAAGTATAAATAGTATGTTGACCTATTACTACAAAAAATAACTTACAAAGAAAATAATTCTAGACGTTCAACAGCTTCCTGTGTTTCTTGCGCATTGCCAAATCCTGTAAGGCGAAAGTAACCTTCACCACACGGGCCGAATCCTACGCCAGGTGTGCCCACAATATGCACTCTTTCCAGTAGCGCGTCGAAAAACTGCCAAGAATTCGTTCCTTCAGGTAAACGTACCCAGACATAGGGAGCATCAATGCCGCCGACTGCAGGTAGCCCGAGTGATTCAAAGGCCCTCCGGATGCACCCGGCGTTATGCAAGTAGCTAGCAATAACTGCCGAAGTCTGCCTTTGCCCTTCAACTCCGTGCACAGCCTGGGCCGCACGTTGCACAATGTACGGGCAGCCGTTGTACTTGGTTGATTGTCGACGCGACCATAACTCCCGCAAAGATACTATTTTTCCGCGTAGACCCCTGGCGCGAACCTTGGGCGGAACTACTACAAAACCACAGCGGAGACCCGTAAAACCAGCCGACTTAGAGTAACTGCGAAACTCCACGGCCACTTCGTCCGCTCCGTCTATTTCGTATATGCTGTGAGGGATTCCAGGAGTACGGATAAAGCTTTCGTATGCGGCATCAAACAGAATAATTGCTTCATGTTCCCTCGCGTAATTGACCCATTGGGACAACTGTTCACGGGAGAGCACCGTTCCTGTAGGATTGTTCGGATAGCAAAGATAAATTATATCCGGGCGCTCTTCTGGAAGTTGGGGCACAAAATCATTATCCACCGTGCAGGGAAGATAAATAAGCCCCTTGAAACGCCCATTTGCTGCCATGCGCCCAGCTCGCCCGGCCATGACATTGGAATCGGCATACACGGGATAAACAGGGTCTGTTATGGCTACTCGGCTTTTTGGGGAAAGAATCTCCTGAAAATTTCCGATATCGCACTTGGATCCATCGCTGATAAACACGTCACCCGCACTAATACCCAAGCCCGCATAGCACGCTGAGGCTATTGCCTCACGCAAAAAAGCATACCCCTGTTCCGGGCCGTAACCCCGAAATGTTTCATTATTGCCTTGCTCCAGCACGGCGGCGCTTAAAGCTGACATAACAGCGGGAACAAGAGGCTGCGTGACATCGCCAATACCCAGACGTATAATATTTCGCTTAGGGTTCTTTGCCGCATAAGCTTGAAGGCGGCGGGAGATTTCCAAAAACAGGTAGTCACCGGGCAGATTAAGGTAATTAATGTTGATTGAGGCCATATTTTCTCTCCCAAAAAATTGACTCACAAAGCTGGCACGCGATATTCGCCGGAAAACACTTCCGCCGCCGGGCCTGTCATAAATACCGTTCCTGAGACGTCCCACTCAATTTCCAGATCGCCGCCAGGCAATGTCACAACAGCCCTTTTTCCGGTCAGTCCGCTTAGTGCGCAAGCAACCAGCGAGGCGCAGGCCCCGGTGCCGCATGCCATGGTTTCACCACTGCCGCGCTCCCATACGCGCATGAGAATATGCCCGGGATTGATAACCTGAACAAACTCCGTATTGATACGATTGGGGAACAACTGGTGTCGCTCGAACAGCGGCCCCAGATACGCAAGATCTACGGCCGCAACATCCTCTACGGGGATTACTAAATGCGGATTCCCCATAGACAAGGCGCTAGCTGTCCACGCCGTTCCATCCACAATGATTTCCCGGTTCAAAAAGGAGCTCTCTTCCGGCATCATGGAGATATCGGCTGTTTTGAATACTGGTATTCCCATATCCACCCGCACGGAAGACACCGTTCCGCTTTCGACAGTCAAAAACAGTTTGCGTACCTTTCCTCCGGTCTCAAGTGTTAGTTCGTGCTTTTGCGTATAATTATGCTCGTATAGGAACTTGCCCACGCAACGGGAAGCGTTGCCGCACATCTCGGCCTCAGAACCATCGGCGTTGAAAATGCGCATACGGAAATCCGCGATCTCCGAAGGGCCGATAAGCACCAACCCGTCGCCTCCAACGCCGAAATTGCGGTGGCTGATATGCACGGCAAGAGCCCTCGGATGCTTCAATGGCCGATCAAACTCGCACATATAGATGTAGTCATTGCCCAGACCATGCATCTTTATAAAAGGAATCACGGATGACCGGCTTTGCTCCGCTTCAGTTTTCATTCTCATCTCCCAACTGTATATCTGGCGGCAGCCAATATTTTACGCGGTGCGCTTTGCATCGAATGGCTGATAGACTTCCTCGGTAGCCGCTATGCGTTCCACCTTATCCCCCTCGCCAAGCTTCATGCGCTCCAGCGAGCGCTGATGGCCTACAGGGGAAACTTTAAGGAACAGCGGCATGGCTTCTTGCCAGTCGCGTAACAAAGCCTCGGCCAACAGACTGCCTGTATGGCGGACATGATCAGTCAGCAGTTTGTGTAGTTGCTGCACATCTTCGGCACCCCAAACGCTTTCCATATCCACCGAATCCATATTGCATCGGTTTTGGAATTGTTCACTCTGATCAAATACGTATGCCACGCCTCCGCTCATTCCAGCGCCGAAGTTGTATCCGGTGGGGCCAAGAACAACTACCACGCCTCCTGTCATATATTCGCAAGCATGGTCGCCCACGCCCTCAACCACAGCCATGGCCCCGCTGTTGCGCACGGCAAAACGTTCGCCGGCGCTCCCGGCAAAAAACGCTTCTCCGGAGGTCGCGCCGTACAGCGCCACATTCCCCACGGCGGTATATGGTTTGCTCAAGCCGTACAGGCGCTGCGACTCTTCCGGCGGGCACACTGCAAGCATGCCGCCTGAAAGCCCTTTACCGGCATAATCGTTGGCTTCGCCATGCACGCGCAAAAATATGCCGCGCGTCAAAAAAGCCCCTACGCTTTGCCCGGCTGTACCGGAAAGTTCAATTTGCACTGTTCCAGGTGTAAGCCCTTTGTCACCATGCAGTCTGGCAATTTCACCCGCAACCCGACTGCCCACGGCACGGTCGGTATTGGCTATGACACCGGAAAAACGGCAGGGACGCTTCTTGCGGATATCCTGCTCCAGAGCGTTGAACATTTTGCGGTTCAAGGACGATTCGGTAATGGTGTGCGGCGGGCGCTCCTCGTAATCCCCCTGCGCGGAAGCGGCCATTAATTTGTGTGTATTCACCATCAGTGGAGAAAGATCCAAAGATCGCAACTTGGTGCCCTGTGTTTCCGGCAAAAACGGAGCCAACGGGGCTTGCGCCAGAAGATCACCCCTACCAATCATCTCGTCTACGCTGTGAAAGCCGAGATTTGCCATAACCAAGCGCATATCCCACGCCAGAAAACGCAAATACCTCTCCACATAGTCGGGGCTTCCTGAAAAGCGGGCGCGCAGCTTCGGTTCTTGCGTGGCAATGCCTACAGCGCAGGAACCCAAGTGGCAGACGCGTAGCAGGCAGCAACCCAACGATACCAGGAGGGCGGTGCCCAAAGCGAACTCATCCGCGCCAAGCAATGCTGCCATAGCCAGGTCTTTGCCGGTGCGCAGTTGTCCGTCAGTCTGCAGGCGGACACGCGAGCGCAACCCGTTGGCGCATAAAGCGGCCTGCGTTTCAGACAGTCCCATCTCCCACGGTAGCCCGACATACTCAACGGCCGACCGCGGTGACGCCCCTGTGCCACCGTCATGGCCTGAAATGACAATACCGTCAGCTCCGGCCTTGGCCACACCAGCGGCAACTGTGCCCACACCGCTGCCGGCCACCAGCTTGACTGAAACCTTGACCTTTGGGTTTAGGCTTTTCAGGTCGTAAATCAACTGGGCCAAGTCTTCTATGGAGTAAATATCGTGATGCGGCGGGGGAGATATGAGCGTTATGCCCGCTGTTGTACGCCGCACACGCGCAATGTCGGGCAGAACCTTATGGGCAGGGAGCTGCCCGCCTTCTCCGGGCTTGGCGCCTTGGGCAATTTTGATCTGCACTTCGTCGGCATGCATGATATATTCGGCGCTGACCCCAAAACGCCCCGAGGCGATCTGGCGTATGCGCGAGCGAAGGTTATCACCGTTTTCGCGAATGTGATTTCTTTCAGGGCCCTCGCCGCCTTCACCGCAATTGGACCGCCCACCCACACGATTGCAGGCTATGGCAATGGCCTCATGCGCTTCAGGGCTAATAGAGCCGTATGACATAGCCGCCCCCACGAAGCGACGCATGATACTCTCTTCCGGTTCCACCTCTTCCAAAGGAATGGGCGTGGTGTCATTTTTAAAAGCCAGAAGTCCACGTAGTGTCACCGGGGAAACCGTTTGCTCATCGCTTTCTCTGGCAAACTCCCGGTATGCTTCTTTGTCATTATTGCGTACCGCGCGTTGCAAGGCTCGCACCGAAGAAGGAGTCCATAAATGCCGCTCGCCGTCTTTCCGGTACTTGTGGCGGCCTGCCTGCGGGAGTGCCGCAAGAAGTGCCCCATCACACGGGTTCCCAAAAGCAACCGCATGTCGTGACAAAGCTTCCGCAGCTAAACTGGATAATCCTATACCGCCAATGCGGCTTGGAATTCCGGTAAAATGGGTATCGATCAAATCCTTTCCCAGTCCCACGGCTTCAAAGCCCTGTCCGCCGGAAAATGAGCGTAATGTGGAAATGCCCATGCGCGAAAATGTTTTCAAAAGCCCTTTATGGACTGCATTGGCGTAGGCTGTACGCGCCTGTAGTGAAGTGACAGCAGGCCCAAGTGCGCCTTCATCCGCAAGGGCTTCTATGGAAGCAAGAGCGGTACGAGGATATACGGCGCTCGCGCCGAATGCGATGAGCTGGGCAATATGCATAACCTCCCGCGCTTCTCCGGTATCGACCAGCAGAGAACACGCGTGGCGCATGCCTTTTCTCAGCAAATGATGGTGCAGGGCAGACATAGCGAGCAACGAGGGAATTGGAGCTAGGCCTGGTCCTGCGCCTGCGTCTGTGAGCAACAGCAGCGTGGAGTTCTCAAGGGCCTTGTCCGCATTGCGAAACAACTCTTCAAGCGCTGCACCAAGTGCTTCGCCTGGTTCCGTATGTGTCGCGTCGAAAAGTATGGGCAACGCTGAAGTTTTTGCCGCCTGATGCTCTGAAGCAAGGAGGCGCGTCACATCTTCCGCGCTGAGCAGGGGGTTGGCAAGACGCAGCCGCGTATAGTGTCCCGGCTTTTCTTCCAGCAGGTTGTCCATTTTTCCGGCAAATCCCGTGAGCGTCATCACCAATCCCTCCCGTAAAGGGTCGATGGGCGGATTGGTTACCTGGGCAAAGCGCTGTTTAAAGTAGTGAAATAAAAGCTGTGGCCTGGTTGAAAGAACTGCCAGGGGAATGTCAGTACCCATGGAGGAGACTGGCTCTTGTGCGTCTCGTGCCATTGGAATAAGGATGTCACTGATGTCTTCTTTGCTGTAACCGAACATCAACTGCTCAGAGAGCAGCGCAGTCTGTTCCATGGAAGCAGGCTTGGGCGACACGCCGGGCGGCAGCGGCAAATCCCGCAAGGCAAGTCCCTTTTCACGCACCCAATGCCGGTATGGCTTTCCATAAATGACCTGTCCCTTACATTCGGCATCGCTGATCACCCTGCCTCTAGCAAAATCAATCATGAGCATGCGGCGAGGCTGAAGCCGCCCCCGCTCGATAATGCGCGCATCCGGGAGGTCAAGCACCCCGGCTTCGGAAGCGAGAATGAAAAACCCGTCTTTGGTGCGGGCGTAACGGCAAGGCCGCAGAGCATTTCTGTCAAGCATGGCCCCAAGCTGCTTTCTTCCGTCCGTGAATATCAAGGCTGCGGGTCCATCCCACGGTTCCATGACAGCCGCGTGATATTCGTAGAAAGCGCGCTTGTCCTCACCCATGACATAGGCCGGGCCGAACGGCTCCGGCATGAGCATCATGGCCGCATGGGCAAGAGTTCTGCCGCCTCGGTGCAAGAACTCCAGGCAGTTATCCAGCGTGCTTGAGTCACTTCCCTGCGGGTCCAGCACAGGCACAAGGTGCCGCATATCTTCGCCGTACCGGTCTGAAAAAAGCAACGGCTCGCGCATGGCCATTGTTGCCTTGTTGCAGGCCAGGGTATTTATCTCTCCGTTATGGGCCAGGCAATGAAAAGGCTGGGCCAGCCGCCACATCGGCCGGGTATTCGTGCTATAACGCTCATGAAACACAGCAAAATGAACACTGAAGTCCTGATCTGTGAGATCGGCGTAAAAGGCTGAAAGACTCCCGCCGGAGAGAAGCCCTTTATATACAATGCTGCTTGCTGAAAAACTGCATATATGAAAGTGCTTCGACACGCCTGGAAGTTCAGCTCGTACACTGTTTTCAAGATGGCGGCGGGTTACATAAAGGGTTCTCTCAAACAGCTCTTCAGAAGAGCTTCCTTCCTTCGTCCCCTTGGCTTTGCACAGTTCCAGCTTGTAGGAGTCCACAGGAGTAATCAAATATTGACGGATTAGCGGGCATGAAGCAGAGGCATAGGGGGTAAGAACCTCCTTGCGGACAGGTACATCCCGTTTGCCTCCCAGGCGCAAGCTATGCCGGGCCAGTACTTCTTCAAGCAGGGCCTCTATCCGCTCCGCATCCGCTGATTCCGGCGGAAGAAAGAGCTGACCGACGGCGAAAAAAGGCGGCAACTCACCGCAGGCCTGTTGCCAGACTTTTTGCATGAACGCTTGCGGCAGCGGGAACAGAATACCGGCTCCATCCGGAGTGTCCGGGGTAAAGCAGGCTCCGCCCCTGTGCGCCATACGCGCAAGCGCCGTTACAGCCTCTTCGACGAGAGTGTGCGACGGTGAAGCGCCCAGGCGGGCGATAAATCCCACGCCGCAAGCATCATGATCTTCTGACGTATAAAGCGAATTGCTAATCTGTTCAGGCATTCACGTACCCACTAGTGCTGCCAAAGCAGTTCATTGTATTTGGACAAAGGCCATACAGCGTCGTCGGTCATTCCCTCCAGGACATCTGCGTGCGCCCGGCATTCGGCCATAAACGGCAGTAGCCTGTCTCTGGCGGCAACAGCACGTTCAAACGTTCCGGTCATGGCATCGAGCTGTTCGTGGCATTCATCCAAAGCGTCCAGCGCTGCCATTAAGCCAAGAACATGACCGCGCATTGTCTGGTAAAAAGATGCTTCCGGCGTGTCTTCCTTTTTATCCTGAACGGCTTGCGTTGCAGAAGCCAGAGCAGCCGCTTCTTTCAGAGCCTTCATTACCGTCGGGAGGATAACGGAGCGCCCGATGGATGAGGTCAGCTTTGTTTCCACATGCACTGCCCGGATGTAGTTTTCCAAAAGAATTTCCTGACGGGCGAGTAACTCCCGCTCGCTCAGAACACCGGTGCGAGTGAAAGCATCCATTACATCTTTGTCGCTGTAGTGTTCGAGAACCGATACCGTATCCCTGTAGTTTGGCAGACCACGGCGGTCGGCTTCCTCCTGCCATTCCGCAGCATATCCGTTTCCGTTAAACACAATGGGCAAATGTTCCTTGAACAGGCGAGCCAACAGGTCCTGAACTGCGTTATTGAGCGATACGCCCCGACTCAAAGCGCTTTCAAGCTCGGTTGCGATGTCGTCCAGAGCGCAGGCGGCGGCGACGTTAAGGGCAATGTTGGCAGGAGCGATGGATTGTGACGCGCCTACAGCCCTGAATTCGAACTTGTTGCCGGTAAAGGCGAAGGGGCTTGTTCTGTTGCGGTCGGAGATGTCACGCGGTAAAGGCGGCATGCTGGAAACGCCCACTTTCATGGTCTCTCCATGTTTGCCGGATTTACGCAATTCCTTCCCGTTGATAACGGCCTCAATAACTTCCGTAAGCTGCTCACCAAGGAATATGGAAAGGATGGCCGGCGGCGCTTCATTGGCACCAAGACGGTGATCGTTGCCCGCGCCGATAGTACCGAGACGCAGTATGGTGGAATGTTTGTGCACGGCCCGCAGCACAGCGGCCAGAAAAACCAGAAACTGCGCGTTATCCATTGGCGTGGAGCCGGGGTCAAGCAGGTTGTTTCCCTCGGAGTCGCACAGGGACCAGTTATTGTGCTTGCCGGAACCGTTCACGCCGGCAAAAGGTTTTTCATGCAGCAGGCAGGCGAAGCCATGGCGTTCCGCCGTGGTGCGTAGCACTTCCATGGTCAGCATGTTATGATCGGTGGCTAGGTTCGCGGTCTCAAACATCGGAGCGAGTTCAAACTGCCCAGGGGCCACCTCGTTGTGCCGGGTCCGCGCTGGAACATTCAAAGCCAGAAGACGTTCCTCCGCATCGGCCATAAAGGCCAGCACGCGCGGACTGATGGCGCCGAAATAATGGTCCTCAAGTTCCTGCCCCTTGGAAGGTTTCGCGCCAAATACCGTGCGGCCCGCAAGCATAAGGTCAGTGCGGATAGAAAAGTAGCGGCGGTCCACAAGGAAGTATTCCTGTTCCGCACCCACCATGGCCTCGACCTTTTCCGCCCGCGCATTGCCGAAAAGCCGCAGAATGCGCAACGCCTGGGTTGAGACAGATTCCAGCGAGCGAAGCAGCGGTGTTTTGCGGTCCAGCGATTCACCGGTGTAGGAAAAGAAAACCGAAGGCACGTACAGAGTTTTCCCGCAGGCGTTTTCCATGAGGAATGCCGGGCTGGTGGGATCCCATGCGGTATATCCCCTGGCTTCAAAGGTTGACCGGATACCACCGGAAGGAAAAGAGGAAGCGTCAGGTTCACCCTTGATCAGCATCTTTCCTGAAAACTCGTTCATCATGTTACCGCCGGGAGTCGGCGTAAGAAAGGCGTCGTGCTTTTCTGCCGTTGTTCCGGTCATGGGCTGGAACCAGTGCGTATAGTGTGTGGCTCCATGCTCAATGGCCCACTCCTTCATCGCTCCGGCAATAACGTCAGCATCTTCGGCAAGCAGGCTCTCTCCCTTTTTTATCGTCTGCTCCAGCCGTTTGAAGACTTTGGCGGGAAGACGCTCACGCATGATATTCATGCTGAAGACATCTTTGCCGAAAATATCCGCCGGGCGCTTTTCGGTCCGGCTGGTGGGAATATGAATATCAGTGGCTACCGCCAGGCGTACGGCTGAGCGAAGCGTTGTCGTCATAAATTACTCCTTGGTACATGGTTGCAGATGCCCTGATTAAGCAACAAGTGTGCTAAAATATTTTTTACGAATTTAATATTGTGAAATATAAGTATAATTTTATTATACATCAAAAATTACTACCGTAAACTCGCTCGAATACTCTCATTTTCTCTACAAAAATGTAGAAGGCCACTGGCAGTTCTACGAGCTTGTAGAATCTCAGGCCAAGTTAGGCTGAGCAGCACTGTCCTCCGCTCTGTAGAAACATTTTCAGGAAAATATTTTTTACTGAGAACTATAGCTTTTCAAGAACATCAAAAAATAATCGGCTCGGTTGGCGTCAATTTTGCTAATTAAATACTATTGACATGGCTACGGTGAACGGCTGTTGGAACCAGCGCTTCTACCGTGAATGACAAAACACTCATTCAGCGTGGGAATTACATGAAAGAACAGGCACTACTGGTACTTGATGATGGGACTTGTTTCACTGGCTTTGCCTGCGGGGCGCAGGGCGAAGCCGCGGGCGAAGTAGTGTTCACTACGGGTATGACCGGCTGGCAAGAAACGTTGACAGATCCGTCCTATCTCGGACAAATCATCAGCTTTACCGCCGCGCATCCAGGAAATTACGGGGCAAACGCGGATGACAATGAAGCAACACGGATCCAGACGGCAGGAGCGGTTTTTCACGATCTGTTTTTATATGAACAAGAGGATTCCGATTCGCCATTTCCACATTGGTCGGCGGATGAGTCTTTAGATACACGCTTAAAGCGGGACGGCATAACGGGCATTTACGGCGTCGATACCCGCGCCCTAACATTGCATCTGCGCAAGCACGGTGCGCGCAACGGCGTTATCAGCTCTCGTGATTTAGATGTAAAAACGTTGCTGCGAAAAGCCCGATCACTTCCTCCCATGCAGGGGCGGGATCTGGCGTGTAAAGCTGGATGCTCCGTTGCCTACCAATATGTAGGCAAACAAGCGTACAACGCGGACAAATATTGTTCCGGCGTGAAGAAGATGGAAAGTATCCCCACCCCCTTGTTTCAGGTGGCGGTGCTTGACCTGGGAGTTAAGCGTTCCATTTTGGACTCCCTCTGGACAGCAGGGCTGGAGCCAACAGTCTGGCCCGCCACAACACCGGCGGAAACCTTGCTGGCTTCGAGTCCTGACGGCATTCTGCTTTCCAACGGTCCCGGCGACCCCGAACCTTGCAGTTATGCTGTGGCTGCTGTCCGCCGGCTGTTGGGCAAAGTTCCTCTCTTTGGCATCTGTCTTGGACATCAGATTCTATCCTTAGCGCTTGGGGGTAAGACCTACAAGCTTCCCTTCGGCCACCACGGCGTTAATCATCCGGTAAAAGACCTGCGTAGCGGCAGAGTCTGGGTTACCAGTCAGAATCACGGATTTTGCGTGGCTCCGGACTCCTTACCTTCCACTGTTGAGTTGTCACATATCAACCTTAACGACCAGACGCTTGAGGGCTTGGTTTGCCGTGATCTTCCGGCATTTTCCGTACAATTTCATCCCGAAGCAGGGCCAGGCCCATACGATGCCGCCGAGCTGTTTTCGCGCTTTCGCGAACTGATACTGTCCTTCAAACAGCAAAGGCCTTAAAGGAGCGAGTTCATGCCCAAACATGGCGACATACATTCAGTTATGATCCTCGGCTCAGGCCCCATTGTCATCGGCCAGGCTTGCGAGTTCGATTACTCCGGAACACAAGGATGCAAGGCTCTCAAAGAAGAAGGGTGTAGGGTCATTCTGCTCAACTCCAATCCGGCTACGGTAATGACCGACCCCGGTTTCTCAGACCGAACCTATATGGAGCCACTGAATATTCATATGGCATCAGCTATTATCCGACAGGAACGCCCTGACGCGCTACTGCCCACCTTGGGCGGTCAGACCGCCTTGAATCTTGCAATGGAACTCCATGCTTCCGGGATATTGGAAGAGTGCGGAGTGCGGATGATCGGCGCACGCCCCGAAGCCATAGAACTTGCGGAGAACAGGCGCATGTTTCATGACGCCATGAGCAAAGCGGGCCTGGATTTGCCTCGTAGCGGATTCGCCCATTCCGTGGCAGAAGCCGTCACGCTGGCACGGGAAATTGGTTTTCCAACCATTGTCCGTCCCTCTTTTACCCTTGGGGGAACCGGTGGCGGCATTGCATACAATGTAGAAGAGTTCAAAGATATTGCCCGTAAAGGTATTGAAGCCTCCCCCATCAATGAAATTTTGGTGGAGGAGTCAGTGCTGGGCTGGAAGGAAATAGAACTGGAAGTCGTTCGAGATAACGCGGACAATGTGATAATTGTCTGCGGTATAGAAAATTTAGACCCCATGGGTATTCACACCGGCGACTCTATTACCGTCGCTCCTATTCAAACCCTCTCGGATCGAGAGTATCAGAGCCTGCGCGAAGATGCTTTACTGGTTGTTCGCACTGTGGGGGTGGATACCGGAGGCTGCAATATTCAGTTCGCTGTCAATCCTCATACGGGCCGCCGTGTGGTAATTGAGATGAATCCGCGTGTCTCGCGCTCATCCGCTCTTGCATCCAAGGCAACCGGCTTTCCCATCGCCCGCATCGCTACCAAGCTGGCCATAGGATACCGCCTGGATGAGTTACGCAATGATATCACCGGCACCTCGGCGTGTTTTGAACCCAGCATTGACTACTGCGTTGTCAAGGTGCCGCGGTTTAACCATGAAAAGTTTCAAGGCTGCGAGCCAACACTCGGCCTCCAGATGCATTCTGTTGGCGAGACAATGGCTCTTGGCGGAAATTTCCGTGAGGCCATGCAAAAAGCCTTGCGCGGCTTGGAAACCGGGCTGTCCGGTCTGGAACCGATGCCTGGCGCTCCAGATGATGTGCCGGTATCCCAGTCGGCGCGCCTGGTGTTTTTGCGGGACGAACTGCATCGCACTGGCCCGGAACGTCTGTTGCTGCTCTATGAAGCTTTGCAATTGGGAATGACGGTAACCGAAGCCCACGAGCTGACCGATATAGATCCATGGTTCTTATTGCAATTACAGTCTATTATGAAAACAGAGGTTTCCATCGCGTCCATTGTCTCCCCTATGCTGGAGAAAGCCGCGGCGAAGGCTGAAGTGTCTTCTTTCGATGCTTCAACGGATGCTCATGCCTTGCGACGCATAAAGGCGCAAGGATTCAGCGACGAGCGCATCGCTGTGCTGATTCGGGAGGCATCGCTCCACACTACCAGCCTCGAAAAAGTGGATGAAGCAACTATCCGAGCTTTGCGCGAAACCTTGGGAGTGTTTCCTGCCTTTCGCAGTGTAGATACCTGCGCGGGAGAGTTCGAAGCAATAACTCCATACTATTATTCCACCTATGACACATCACTATCAGGCAGTGACCAGAAACGCCCGGCGCAACAATCGGTTTCGGATGCTGACTCGGGCCGACGACTTCGCAAGGTGATGATTCTAGGCGGCGGCCCCAACCGCATCGGGCAGGGAGTGGAGTTTGATTACTGCTGTGTACAGGCGGCCTTTGCTCTGCGCGAAGCCGGAATCACATCCATTATGATGAATTCCAACCCTGAAACTGTGTCCACAGATTATGACGTCTCAGATATCCTTTATTTTGAACCAGTTACTGTTGAGGATGTCCTGGCTGTGTACCGAGAAGAGAAACCGGATGGTCTTATCGTGCAGTTCGGCGGACAAACGCCGCTCAATATCTCTTCCGCTCTGCAACAGGCGGGGCTGCCCATTATCGGCACCTCGCCACAGAGTATAGCCATGGCAGAAGACAGGGAAACCTTTAATTCGCTAATGAGCGCCCTCGGTATTGCCCAGCCCGCTGGAGACATGGCCGGCAAAGAGGAGTCCGCCTGTCGCGTCGCCAAACAGATCGGCTATCCGGTTATGGTCAGACCGTCCTTTGTCCTCGGAGGCCGGGCCATGCGTGTCATCCACGATGAAAGTTCACTTCGCGACTATATTAACGGAAGCGATCCCGGTGCCGGGCTGATGCCTGATGCGCCTGTTCTTATAGACAAGTTCCTTGATGATGCCGTTGAGGTGGACGTAGACGCCTTGTGCGACGGTATAACGGTAAACATAGCGGCTATCATGGAACATATCGAGCAGGCGGGCATACACTCTGGAGACTCCTGCTGTTCCATTCCCGCGCACACTCTACCGGAAGCGACTTTAGAGTGTATTCGCGAATACACGACGCGCATCGGATTGGCCTTAGGCGCCATAGGGCTGTTAAATATACAGTTCGCAGTCCAAGGCGACACGATCTACGTTATTGAGGCCAACCCTCGCGCCTCACGCACAGTGCCCTTTGTCTGCAAATCCACCGGTATTCCTGTGGCCCGTATGGCCACGCGCCTAATGTGCGGAGAAAGTCTGGCAGAGGTAGGGTTTACCCGGGAACCCAAAATAGCCTGGCACGCAGTGAAAGAAGCGGTGCTGCCTTTTGAGCGCTTTCCAGGCGCGGAGATCAGCTTGGGGCCGGAAATGCGTTCCACTGGTGAAGTTATGGGTATAGACCGCAGTTTTGGTATGGCCTTTTTGAAGGCTCAGTCCGCAGCCGGCTCGCCTATTCCTTTTTCAGGGAATGTTGTGCTCTCCGTCTCTGACAGAGATAAGCAACAGTTGGTCCCTTTTGCCGCACGTTTAGAGCGACTTGGATTCACCTTGTACGCGACGCCCGGAACATTGGATATATTGAACAAAAACGGCATTCAGGCGCAACTGGTGGTAAAAATCGGCCCCAAGCGTCCACATTTACTTGATTTTATATGCAATGGCGAAGTGCGCATGATGGTGAACACCGTCAGCGGCTCAAAGTCGGCACGCGATGCCACGACCTTGAGAGCAGAGGCCTTGGCTCGGCGGGTGACGACATTGACTACCATAGCCGCTTTGCGGGCCGCTGTGGAAGGCTTGGAAATGCGCCTTACCAGCGTGCGTAGTGTGGCCCCTTTGCAAGAGTATTATACACAATCCTGCTTTAGGAATGGAGAATCCGCATGAGAGAGCATCCCACCGATGCTTGCGGTGTGGTGGGTGTATACGGGGTTGCCGGTGCCGCCCGTGTGACAGCCCTGGCCTTGCATGCTTTACAGCATCGCGGGCAGGAGTCTGCGGGCATTGTTACCTATTGCGAAGGCGAACTATTTTGTCACAAGGGTATGGGACTTGTGGCCACAGCCTTTGGCAATAATGAGGCTGAGAGCCTTCCAGGGGATTGCGCTTTGGGGCATGTTAGATACTCCACCGCTGGAGCAAGCAACCTCTCAAATGCCCAGCCGCTGCTAGCACGATACTCCGGTGGCCAGGTTGCTGTTGCCCATAATGGGAACTTGGCCGGAGCGGACAGCTTGTTCGCCGGCTTGGCCGAGAAGGGAGCGCTTTTTCAAACCACCAGCGATACGGAGTTATTCCTGCATCTTCTTGCGCAGGAACACGCTGTTGGAGAAAAGGAAATTGCCTCCGTGCTGGAATGTGCGGGAGCGGCCTTTGCTCTGGTCATACTCTTTCCTGACAGAATGATCGCGGCCCGCGATCCTTGGGGGATACGCCCGCTTGTGCTCGGACGTATGGGGGACGGCTACGTGGTGGCTTCAGAAACCTGCGCTTTTGATCAAATAGGAGCTGCGTATGTACGGGAGATATTGCCTGGGGAAATGTTTATCTGCGACCGCGACGGATGTCACTCTCTTCATTTCGGGGAAAAGGGGGTAGCGGAGGCTCGATGTTTATTAGAGCTTATCTATTTTGCCAGACCGGACTCCGTAGTTTTTGGTGAAACCCCTCACATAGTTCGCCAAAAAAGTGGTGCGGCCCTAGCCCTTGAGCATCCTGTAGACGCCGATATTGTTGTGGCCATACCAGACTCCGGGGTTTCCGCCGCGGCTGGCTATGCGCAACAGATGCAGCTCCCTTTGGAACGGGGTCTTATTCGCAACCACTACGTTGGGCGAAGTTTTATCGCCCCAAGTCCTGAAGCGCGAACAATGGCCGTGCGCATGAAACATAATATTGTACGGGAAGCGGTGCGGAACAAGCGTGTGGTCCTGGTTGACGATTCGCTTATCCGCGGGACTACTACTAGAACCTTGAGCCACGACCTCAGAGGCGCCGGTGCTGCAGAAGTACATTTACGTATTGCCTGCCCCCCAACACTTCATCCTTGTCTCTATGGTGTGGACTTCCCCCGGAAGGAAGAGTTACTTGCTTACGCGCACAGTTTGAAGGAAATTCAGGAATACCTGCACATGGACAGTCTGGGCTACTTGTCATTGGATGGGCTGACAAGGATTTTTGGGCAGGAATATAATTGTTTTTGTACAGCCTGCTGGACTGGCAGATATCCCGTTCAGGTATGAACAAGCAAAATGCTGGATGAGAACAACAAAAATGTAGATTTTTTCCATTGCCCGCTTTACGATTTTTGTGTTCCGGCCCGATGCAATCAGTAGGCTCCGGAGAACACACATACATAAAGGCATTGTAATGTCCGATGTGCAAATACGTAATGAAGCAACTGAACTCCGCCTGCTATTTGAGGTGACACAAGCTTTAGATAGCGCGGATGATTTTTCAGATAATCTGGATGGTGTTCTTGCCCTCATGGCGCGATACACCGGCATGATGCGCGGTACGATTACCATGGTAAACCCAGATTCGTCTGAAATTATTATTGAGGCTTCTTATGGTTTGAACGAGGAAGAAATCCGACGGGCACGTTACAAGCTAGGTGAAGGTATAACGGGAAAAGTCATTCAAACCGGGACGCCCATGGCGGTGCCTCACATTTCGGAGGAGCCGCTTTTTTTAAATCGTACAGGGGCGCGGGAACTGCAAAAAGAAGACGTTTCTTTTTTGTGCGTACCTATTATCCTTACAGGCAAACCTATTGGAGCGCTCTCCGCCGACAGGCTCTTCGCCGACTCCATCCGCTTGGATGAAGATCTACGCCTGCTACAAGTATTGGCATCAATAATTTCCCGTGCCGTGCGCATCCGCCGGGATATTCGCGCTGTTCAAGCGGCGGTTGTAGAAGAAAACCGCCGTTTGCAGAATATGGTCCACGGCAGCTTTGAAACCGGCAGTATGGTCGGCAACTCCGCAGCCATGCGTAACCTTGTGCACGAAATATCGCAGGTAAGCAGTTCAAACGCCACAGTGTTGCTCAGAGGCGAAAGCGGCACAGGCAAGGAGCTTGTCGCCGGCCTCATCCACGGCAACAGCCGCCGAGCCGGGCATCCGCTTATCAAGGTGAACTGCGCGGCCCTGCCCGAAGGGCTGATTGAAAGCGAACTTTTCGGGCATGAGCGTGGTGCGTTTACTGGCGCTGTCGGTGTTAAAAAAGGACGCTTTGAACTGGCTCACGGAGGCACGCTTTTTCTCGATGAAGTTGGAGAACTGTCATTGCGCGCCCAGGCAAAGCTTTTGAGGGCGTTGCAAGAAAAGGAATTTGAACGGATCGGCGGTTCCAAAACCATCAGGGTGGATGCGCGTCTTATCGCTGCCACCAACCGTAATCTTGAGGAAATGGTCAGCTCTGGAGCGTTTCGGCAGGACTTATATTACCGCCTTAGTGTATTTCCATTGCACCTTCCACCGCTCCGTGAACGCCGGGAAGACGTTATGGCCCTGGTCAGTCACTTTGTTGATACCTTCAGCAAAGAATCCGACAAGCGCATCCTGCGCATCAGTTCCGAAGCCGCCGGGTTGTTGCGCTCTTATCACTGGCCGGGAAACATTCGTGAACTTGAAAACGTTATTGAAAGGGCGGTTATCCTTTGCGGAGTTGACGGCGTCATCGACACGCCTCAATTGCCCGTATGGCTGCATGATGATGCCCATATCCAAGAGTCCCACTCGCCACAATCATTGCATGCCGCGGTAGGCGCACTGGAGAAAAGACTCATCATTGAAGCTCTTGAAGAGGAGGAAGGAAGCATGACAAAAGCCGCTGTGAAACTCCAAATTACGGAACGGGTTCTAGGGTTGAGAATGAAGGAGCACGGACTGAATTACAAAATATTCCGTTCTAAAAAATAGTATGTGTGTGTGTGCAAATCACAACGCCACTCTTGCACTTTTTTTGCCAAGCGCAGTTGGGATATTACAAACAGGAATATTTTATGCGGTGCGCACTATTGCAATGCAACACAAAAGTTGGTGATATTTCCGGTAATGCAGCGATAATTATTGATAAGGCTCAGCGGGTATGAACGGCGTGGCAATCATTATTCGAGACAAACTCCAAAAAAATGAAAACACATAACGGCGCCATATTTGAAAATGAATAAATCGATAGAATCAATATAGACTTTTGCTGTAGCAGGAGCGCCTTTTTCATGAACTGTTCATGGAAAAGGCGCTCCCTCAAGCTTTCGGTATCCTGGATTCACGCAAAGCGTGAAATCCTTTTTTTCTGAAAGGGCTAAACTGTTACAGCAAATCAGATCTTTTCACGCATTTAAATGGCATCCTCTCCTGTTTCGCCTGTCCGGATACGAATTGCATTCTCCACAGGCAGGACAAAGATTTTTCCGTCTCCCACCTCACCACTGCATGCAACTTTTTGTATCGCTTTTATAGCTGGGTCAACCAATTCAGATTCCAACACAATATCCATCTTCACCTTAGGTACGAATTCAACCAACACTTCCGTTCCTCTATACGTTTCCTTATGTCCGTTCTGTCTGCCAAAACCCTTGATATCGATGACGCTCATCCCGTGAATACCAAGAGCCACAAGTACATCCTTGACCGCATTAAACTTTGAATGCCGGATAATAATTTCAAGTTTTTTCATGGATATAATCCTTTTACCGCTAACTGAATCATAGTAGCGAACTTCAGTTATGGCGTTTTGAGGCCGTGAGGCCAGTTACTAAATCTGATATCCACGTTCATTATGTTCGCTAAGATCAAGACCAACAGTCTCATCATGCTCAGAGCAGCGTATTGGTGTTATGACATTGACAAGAGCAAGAAGAATGCGACTGGCAATGTAGCAAAACACCCATGTCGCTACGACAGAAACAAACTGGATCCAAAGCTGTTTCGGGTTTCCGTAAAAGAGGCCATCCACACCATTGACGGCGGCAGTAGCAAAGAGGCCGGTCGCCAAAGCTCCCCATGTACCACCGACGCCATGTATTCCCACAACGTCAAGGGCATCATCATAGCCGAGCTTTCTTTTCATTAATACGCCACCGTAGCACAGCATACCGCCAAAGAACCCGATAAGCAGCGCCGCCCCCGGTGTTACGAAGCCTGCGGCTGGGGTGATGGCAACAAGGCCGGCCAGCGCCCCGGAAGCAGCGCCAAGTGTGGTAGGCTTACCAGTATGGCGCGTTTCAACCAATAACCAGCCAAGTATGGAAGCTGCTGTGGCAAGCTGTGTAGTTGCAAGAGCATTCGCCGCTAATCCGTTTGCGGCCAAGGCGCTGCCGGCATTGAAACCAAACCAGCCAAACCAGAGCACGCCTGCACCCAGAATCGTGAGAGGCAAATTGTGCGGAGAAGTTTGACCTGAAGCAAGGCCGATGCGTGGACCAAGTGCATGTGCGCATGCAAGAGCCGCTGCGGCTGAGCTCATATGTACTACAGCGCCGCCGGCAAAATCCAGCGCTCCCATTTCAGCGAGCCAACCGCCACCCCAGACCCAATGAGCCAACGGGCTGTAAACCAAAGCCAGCCAAAATAACGAAAACAACGCCATTGCGGAAAAACGAATGCGCTCGGCATAGGCTCCGGAAATCAGGGCAGGAGTTAGGCAGGCGAACATGCACTGAAACGCCATAAATAACACATGTGGGATGTTGTCGACTGGCCCTCCAGGCTCCATGCCCACCCCGGAAAGAAATAAATAATCAATTTTGCCAATAATCCCGCCCAAATCGCTGCCAAAAGCAAGAGAGTATCCCAGCACGGCCCAAAAAACGCTGCCAATGCCTAGCAATATCAAACTGTGCATTGTAGTGGAAAGGACGTTACGACGCTGCACCAATCCACCGTAGAATAAGGCCAAGCCTGGCACCATAAACATAACCAATGCGCTGCATATAATCATAAATCCAGTATCAGCGGCATTCATGCATTTCTCCTTTAACAAAGTTGTTAGAATGATAGTTTTCACGCGGAAACCGCGCTAAATACATCCATTACCCCATAGCAAGCGGCGGGCCAGGCTTATAACAGATATTAACATATTGATTTATTTTAAAATATAAAAAAGTTTCAATTAAAAAAACAACAGATGGGTACTTTTGCTATTAAAAAAGTACCCATCTGTATAGTTTTCGATATTTTTACATTATGATATTGGTGTATACTTGATGAAGGATAATTAAATTCATTATCTTTCTATATGGCGCCATAAAAATATATTGTAACTTAAATAACGTATATAAAACTAATTTTATACATACTCTACGATGACGCGCTGGCCACGACAGTACTGTCATTCTTCACCGTCATTGACATCCTCAGCCTTGCAGCATTTTGGCTACGCAGAATTTTCCGCATATGGCACAGGTTTCTTCGTGTTTGTGCGGCTCTCGCCTAGAACGGACTATTTCCGGATTAAGCGCTTCAGCGCTCAGGCTTTCCCAGTCAAGTTCAGAGCGGGCTTTTGATATGGCGTTTGCTGACGCCGCCTTTCAGCGAAGCTACCGCCCAAGACACCGCACCTGAATTCTCAATCCTCTCAGCCATGTTCCTTCTCCTGATTATCATAGTTGGTTGCACCCGCATAGCATAATGCGCTATCATAGCGTAGTGAACTATACGCACTATGATAGTGCACAATCATGGGGCGTCAATACCCCTTTTCTTACCATTGCGGGGTGCAGCCAAAAGCAAATCTGCTAAAAGGAGCGGTCACCTTGATTATTCTCGAAAAATGACTTATCCAATAAAAAGACGTTTTTTATACCAAGCGGAGGTCGTATGGAACTCGCCTCATCAATTAAGCCCATCAGCTGGATCAAGGACAATGCCGCGCAAATGCTGCGTGAAATTGAAGAGACCGGCAAATCGTATGTCATTACCCAAAAAGGCGCTGCCAAGGCCGTCATCATGGACGTGGAGGCGTATGACAAGCTTCAGGCCAGCCTAGCAATGTTGAAGCTGCTCGCCATCAGCTCGGAGCAGATCAAGAATGGTCAGACTGTTCCCGCCGATGAAACATACGCACAACTCATGGCGGAAATAGAAGAGCAGGAACGCCTGGAAGCGAAAGGCGCGCGGTAAAGGTCGCCGAATGAAGAAAAAGCAGACAGGCGGCACATGGAAGGTGGAGCACTCGAAACTGGCAGATAGCGATATCAAGCAGATTGTTCGTTTCATTCTTAACCGGGAAGGCCCGGCCATGGCGAAAACCATGCTTAACAGATTCCTCTCTGCCAAAGAAAGCCTCGAAGCCTTGCCCGCCAGGAACAGAATCCCCCCAGAGTTGGAAAGGATAAACATTTACACCTTCCGGGAGTCACTGATCGGCCCATATCGAATGATTTATGAAATCCGGGACGCTGAAAGCACGGTCTACGTTCATATGGTGGTAGACGGAAGGCGAGACCTACCCGACCTTCTCGCCGCCAGGCTTTTGGGGCCGAAAGCAGACAATGACATTCAGTAGGCTTTCTTATTTTTGCACTATGGCAGCGCAGGAAGTTCGTTGCGCTACCGTAGCTCAGATACCACATAGCGCTCATTGCATTTTAAAATAAGTATGAACCGTTTGAAAAAACTAATACTCTTTACCATGGAGGCATTCTCATGACACAGGCAGAACTGGTAGCTTTTCTGGCAAACAAAACCGGATTGCCCAAAAGCAAGGCTGAGGAAGCCTTCAAAGCCCTTTGCGGCATCATCAAAGATGATCTGAAAAAAGACGGCAGCGTGAAACTTCCGGGGATCGGCTCTTTGAAAATTCAGCAACGCGCCGCCCGTGCCGGCCGCAACCCCAGGACGGGTCAGGCCATACAGGTTCCGGCTCGCAAGGTGGCAAAATTGCAGGCTTCAGACGCGCTTTTGAATGAATTGAACTGAGCTATCGGCTTGAACATGGCACACATTCTGTCTTGAATGAAATGCGAAATAAAAACCCCGGCGGCGATTGGGCTACAGCCAAGGATTTTCTCGTTGGCGGTACACTTGGTCATCTCGTCGTATATAGAATACAACTGGTAGATGGCATACGCCCACATGACGAAGTTGAATGCCGCCAGGAAAGCGCCAGCCATGTATTCCGCGGCCACGGTTGCCGAGTTGGACACCATGGTCTGTGTTTGGGGTGATGCCTCAGGCAGTGGAGCGGTCTGCGATAAAGCGGACTTGGAAGGTTGGACAGAGGAAAACGGTACAGGCTGTTTGGCAGAGACAAGCCGCTCGGCTCTGATATTAGACGCTGCCTGCTCGGTCATGCCTTCGGTCAGCCAGCCGGCCACCTCCCAGCACCGCTTGCCGTTGGCGTCCCTCCAGCAAATGTCGAAAACACGATCCGGACGCCCGTTATGCTTGCGCTTGTGATCTTGGGTAATTCGGTAGAAGACGCCATTGAATCTGGTTTTAATTCTTTTTTGTGTAGCCATATGAAGACCTCCTGATGTAGGCCGCGCATAGGAAAAAGCAAAAAAACCGGCAAAACAGACGTTGAGAATCTGTTAACAATGGGTAAAAAAAGGGTTCGCGTCTTTCAACGCAAACCCTTGTGTGACTAGTGGTGGGTGGTACAGGACTTGAACCTGTGGCCCCTGCCGTGTGAAGGCAGTGCTCTACCAACTGAGCTAACCACCCGTAGCCGAGCAATGCTTGTATAGAATTCCATCAGGCTTGTCAAAAGCTTTTTGTTTTTTTACTGTACCTTGCGTATCGTCCCAGTTCCGTCCCCTGCTGCTCGCGAGGTTGCAATGCCGACACTTTCCATAGTTATCCCGCTCTATAACATGGCCGAATGGGTGGCTGTCACCCTTGAGTCCTGTTTGCAGCAAAGCCATAAGGAACTGGAAATTCTGGTTCTGGACGACGGGTCCACGGATGTCGGGCCTGATATTGCCCGGGCGTATGCAGCGCTGGATTCGCGCATCAGAGTGATTTCACAGCCTAATGCCGGACTTGGCGGGGCTCGCCAGAACGGGCAGGACGCTGCCGGTGGGGACTATATCACCTGGCTGGATGCGGACGATTTTTTGAGTCCCACGGCTGCCGCTTCCTGGCTGGCCGCGGCGGAGAAAGATGGTTCCGATCTGGTCTGCGGCAATGCCCTGGCCTTTTCCAGCCGTACCTTCAATGCCAGACGCTACTTTTACCACACGGCGGCAACGGGGTTGCATTTTGACACCGCCCCACAGTATTGGAAGAGCAAGGTGGTCTGGCGGTGGATTTTCTCATTGGACCTGATCAGGCGGGCAGGGATACGCCATGCCCATTTCAAATTGGGCCAGGACGTCTGCTTCATGTATGAGATGTTGCTGCGGGCGGAGCGCTTCGCGCAGGTCGAGCCCAATGTGTATTATTTCCGGCAGGAACACAAAAGCGCCCATGCTTCCCTGGAGACGCAGGTGGAGCACAGTCTGGCGCATTTCGCGGAAGTAAAACGGATCCTGCTGCACCCGCCGGACGGCCGTGCCCGTATCAAGCCGTTGATAAAGTATCTGAATGAAAACTATTGGCGGGATATCAAAAAGACGGCCCCTCGCCTGAGCGGTCCGGACGACCACTATGAAAAGCGTCTGATCGATCTGGGTTTTGCCCTGTTTGACGGCCTGGCCCCGGACTGGTTCCGGGCCGCGGCTCTGGCTCCTGAGGTAAAGGAGCAAACAGACTTTCTTCCTCTCGCTAAAGCCATGATCCGGCGCGATCGGGAGGCTGTGCAGGGTATTCTCGAAAATCTCAGAAGGACCGCCGTGTCTGCCCCGGATAAGCGCAATGTCTTCCATACGATCCGGCACAACCTTAAATCGGTTCTGAACCCCTTGGCCTGGGAGGCCCGTAACCATCTGCGCGCCTTGGAATCTCTGGCGGCCAAGCGCAAGGGAATCCCGCGCGTCACGCCCGGAGGTGTGGCGCGGCCCGCCCGCTGATGCTGCCGGGGGCAGGATTTTGGGGCTCCGCCCCAAGCCCCGCCAAAGGGGGTGACCCCCTTTGGAAACCCCATACCCTGAAAACAGCGAAGCTGTTTTCAGGAATGCCGGGTCCAGGGCCGGCTAGGCCCTGG
>Ga0082212_10000137_pt1 | contig 111207 bp, 92 predicted proteins | sample TergutNt197P3_FD_71548 | JGI IMG/M metagenome (GOLD analysis project Ga0082212, IMG submission 71548) | Neocapritermes taracua P3 segment gut microbial communities from Petit-Saut dam, French Guiana - Nt197 P3 | ecosystem: Host-associated > Arthropoda: Insects > Digestive system > Gut ...
ACTCCTGAAGACGTAACGACATATAATAGCGGGAACCACCTTGTATTCCAGATCCCGAACGGGGATGGAAGCGTAGCTGAATTGACCTTCGCTTATGCCAACTATGGAAAAATCCGTTATCAGTTGGACGAGATACAGTTTGCTGACGGCACAGTCTGGTAGCAGTCGGTTAATTATAAGGGGCTGTAACAAAAGCGGGCGGCAAAATGCCGCCCCTACAACATATTGTACACACAATGCCGAACTACCATTATATATTGTTGCTTGGCTAGCCAATATACAAATTTTGTTACAGCCACTTATTAAACCATCCCTTTAAAGTACAATCTATACCTTTGCGCGGCATTTTTTAGCAGAATAGAATGATCGGAGGATTCAATTCTTTTAATTCTTTTGATGACATCATAAGCCGCCAGGGCAATGAAACGCGTGATTTCATTCTCTGGTTCAGGGGCAAGTCCCCATATGTTGAGCCATCTCCAAACAAAACGCCAGTCCGCCATTTCAACCGGAACGCCTTCTTCCAAGAGCTTTAGCCCCCAGAAGTAACAAGAAAGCACCTTATCATCAGCTCTGGCTTCTTCCATGTACTCAAGAAGCATCTTTATCCAGCTGAAAGCTGTTAAAACAGCATCCTTAGAATTACGCAGCTTCAATGCGTCGTACTTTACATCCACCGCTTTGAGTATGAAATGACCACCTTTTCCGCTCCTGTAAAGTTCAAACTCTCCCCATACCAGAGGTTCCGTAGCCCCTCCAAAACGTACGCTTCCACGTCCTCCGCCGCGAACGAAAACCTGTACTCGTCCTAACTCCTTGAGGAACAAATCTAAAATAATATCGCCTTCAGCAGATATTTTACGTCGCAATACGGTTCCTGCAGCTGAAAAATACCCCTGTGAAAACAATTATGCATACCCTAACCTTTTGAGCATGATTTGAGATTGACGCCAACCCGGCTTTGCCTGTACCCGAAGATCAATATATACTGGATGTCCGGTAACTTTCTCAATCTCAATGCGGGCATGTTCTCCAAGCTTGCGTATCATGTTTCCGCTTTCACCGATAACAATTCCTTTTTGTCCCTCAGTTTCAGTAATAATTTTTGCTTTTATGTAAAGCTTTTTCCTCTCAGGGTACTCGTCAGGGCTTTTATACTCTTCTATTTTGACAGCGATACAATGAGGAACTTCGTCCCTTAAGTATTTCAAAGCCTGCTCGCGTATGAGTTCCTCAGCTAGGAACTTTTCCGTACTGTCAATGAGAATATCAGAGTCGAACCACGGTTCGCCTTCCGGCATGAATGGAGTGACGGCATCTATAAATGTATTAAGATTTGTCGATTTCTTTGCGGAAATACTCGTTACGCAGTTAATTTTTATATATTTTGAATATAATTCAATAGTTGAGTTCACATTGTAGTTCTGTTTCACTTTATCTATTTTGTTAATTATCAAGCAAACAGGTATCTTTACATTTTCAAGAAGTGCAATTATCTCAGCGTCGTCCGCGCTTATCTCAGCGTCGTCCGCCCCGACTATATAACAAACTACATTAGCGCATCCGATAGCAGTTGTTGCTGATTCAACTAAACCTTTTCCCAGTTTATTTTTTGGAACATGAATTCCCGGCGTATCCGTAAAAATTATTTGAGCATTATCGGAATTGTAGATACATCTTATGGCATTGCGGGTAGTTTGAGGTTTTGGCGACACAATTGCAACTTTTGCCTTAAGAAGGGCATTTATGAGCGTTGATTTGCCGACATTCGGCCTGCCTATTATTACAGCAACGCCGCATTTCGTGATAATATTTTTAAACATCAATTTTTCCTTCGTCTTTCAATTACAATTTAATATATTCGTTTTCAAGCTTGCCTTTTGTCTTTAGTCTTTTTCCTTGTTTTTTAATTCGGAATTCCGAATTCCGAATTCCGAATTGCTCTCAAGCCGCAGTGATTTAATTCTGTGGTCTTCCATTTCAATAACTTCTATGCCCCAGCTTCCATAATTAAACCTCTCCCCGCCTTCCGGTATTTTTCCTGCAAGGGACAAAACTAATCCTCCAAGGCTTTCGGCATCCTCCGATTCAAATTGATACGAGAGAGCTTCACTCAAGTCTTCAAGGCTCATTAATCCGTTTACGCGCCAAGCGCCCTCTCCTTCCGGCTCAATATCCGGCGCCTCTTGATCATACTCGTCCTGAATTTCGCCGACTATTTCCTCTATTATGTTTTCCATGGTGACAATTCCAGCTACTCCGCCGTATTCGTCCACGACGATAGCCATATGTACACGGTTTTTCTTCATTAACTTGAATAAATCATCCGTTCTGATACTATCCGGAACAAACATCGGCTCGCGCATTATATCAGCTATTTGGATATTGCTCTGTCCGTTTGTAAGATATTTCAGAGTATCTTTAACATAAAGGATCCCAACTATACAGTCCGGATTTTCATCATAAACTGGTAAACGCGAATGCCCCATTTCAATGAATATTGGCATTGCATCCTGAACTGATTCATCTTTAGATATGGCTATCATATCTGTCCTTGGAACCATGATTTCGTAAGCCCTTGTCTCCTCGAAAGATATAATTCCATGTATCATCTTGCGTTCAACTTCCTCAAAAACTCCGCTCTTTTCTCCTATTGAGACCATTCGTTCTATTTCATCTCTGGTCACAAACACCTGTTGATTCTTAAGGTTCATCTTAAATGCCGCTCCGATATAACGAACAATGCCCTGTATGATATATACGAAAGGAATAAGGATAAATGAAAGCAGTTTCAGAGCAGGCAACAAGAATAACAATATTTTTTCAGGGTATATTATCGCTACGTTTTTTGGAAATATCTCACCGAAAATCACAATGAGAACTGTCATGACCGGCACTACGAAAAACGCCGAACCTTCGTTTAGTAAATAAATCCCTATAGTAGCGGCCAATACGCTAGCCCAAATATTTACAATGTTATTTGTAATGATACATACTGTAAGAGCCTTTTGAGCATCTTTTAGAAGCCAGTCTAAAAGTTTTGAATACCAGCGTAATTCCTCCTTAAGCGCTATTATTCTTCCATGCCCAATTGCAGTAATTGCAGTTTCGGTGGCGCTACACAAAGCGGAAACAACTAACAGTAAAAACAATGTAACAAATGATGTTATCATCTATGCTCGTTCTCCCATAATCTTGCTTTTTATTATTTCCTGCCTCTTCCACATATTTGCTTCGCTTTCCTCCGTCTCGTGATTCCAGCATAAAAGATGTAAAAAAGAATGTGCTAAAACCAGGCATAGTTCTTCCATATATTCTTTTCTGTTTTCAATTGCATTCATTGATATTATTTCAGGGCAAAGCAGGATATCTCCAAGTAATAATACAGGGCACTCCGGTTGAGGAGACGGAACAAACGCTCCGTTATTATCCCACATGGGAAATGAAAGAACATCTGTAGAAGAATCAATATTCCTGTATATCATATTCTGCTCTTTCATATCGCTTGATGAGAGGGCTGAAATTGAAATTTCAACTATTTCAGGTTTTAGAACACCCTGTGGCCATAATGATTCAATCTCACTTTCAAATACGCTTGCTAACACATTCAAGTCCGGTATAGTACATTCGTCGCAATCTTCACTATCAACCGATAATTGCACTTTCAAAAAGTTTTTCCTCCTTAATGTATAGTTGTCAGTTACCAGTTATCAGTGGTCAGTTATCAGAAAAAGATAAAGAAATAGAATCTATTCTTTCTAACCATTTGCCACCAGCTGCTAACCACAATTTTTCTGATAACTGACAACTGTTCCTACTGACAACTGTTCTTAATCCAAGAGAGTCTTTAACTTCTTTATGAACTCCTCCACTTGGGGACTCTTATAATATTTTAAGCTCTCTTCATAATATTTCAATGCTTCAGCGAATTTTCCCTGCTTGTATAATTCATTCGCTATCCCTATCAACTCATTTGCCTTTTCTACGTCTTCAATTGTTTTTTCAAATCGGTCAATAAACTCTTTTAGCCTAACGTTTTTTGTTATATCATAACATTCTTTATATTTAACCAATGCTTCTTTATACTTTTTCTGGCTTTGCAGATCAGTAGCCTCTTTAAAAAGTTTATCGGCGTATTTTAGTTGTTCATTATCATCATTGCTTGAAGCATATTCCAGCTGACTGTCTACTGACAAAGTAGTCTCGCTTGGTTCAAATAAAATTTTCTTTAACATTTGCTCTATCTTTTTGATCTCATTAATGATTTTTTGATCATTTGGCGTATATGTCAACGCCGATTTTAGTTTTTCAAGAGCTTCATCAGGCTTGTTCTGCTTAAGAAGCGTATTTGCTTCGCGAACTAACTCTTCTGCTCTTTTTTGCGCTACTTCCGTATCATAAGCTTTTACATAATCATCTGCAACTTTATTATATTCATATAGCAAACTCTCTCTATAAGCCCGAACTGCATCTTCGCGGCTTTTCCTTTTGATAAAATTCTCCGCGTCCTTGCGTAATTGTACAGCCTTAGCTCCTTTATAAAGCTGCTCTTCCTTTGCAAGCCATATTTCAAGATCATTGTCTTTCCAGATTTCTAAACTGCTATGATATAGCTCAAAAGCTTCCTCGTATTTTTTATCCTTGAATATAGAATCCGCTTCATCCCGAATTTTTGAAGCTCGCAGCTTGAGCTGCTGTTCTTCAGCAATTTTTTGTTTTATAATCTCTGAATAAACTCTGATAGCTTCATCATTTCTCAAAGATAAAGCTTGCGACATCATTTCTAAAGCCTCTGAATAACGTTGCTTGCTTACAAGAGAAAAACTATTCTGAAGTAACTCTTTTAGCTTATTCATTTCCTGATTTTCTTTTTCAACTTCCGCTGTAAGCCTTTGCACTTCTATATAAAGGTTTTCATTATATAGAAGCAGGAGGCTCTCATTATATTTTGAAATTGCCTCTTCCTTTCGTTGCTGACTTAACAACCAATCTCCTTCCGCGCGAAATCTCTCCGCTAAAGCTTTCTTATCCTGTCTTCTAATCGTTTCAGCTTCCAGTTCCCGTATACGTAAACGTTTTGTTTCTGCCGGATGCAATCTCTCAGATTCTTTTAATGACAGAATAGCGTCATCGTATCGCTCTTCCAGTATTCTCAAGATTGATAATGCTGAAAGATAATAAGATTCTTCTATTTTGGCATTTTCAGAATATAACTGAGCAAGTCCTATTGTTATATCGGGTTCCGAAGGATCCAGAGCGGAAGCTTCAGACGCTTTTTTAATTGCATCAAGCCGTTTCCCTTCTGCCCACAATTTCTGAGATTCCATCCATAATTCCCATGCTTCAGCTTTCTTAAAATCAATTAAAACATTCTCGTAAGCAAAAGGAATAAGAAAACTTATATCAGCTCCGCCAATCACAATACCTGACAAGTCTTTCACAATAACTCCAACTTTGCTTAATCCAGGATCGTTACGTCTTACATTTAATTCGCTTTTCCCTCTTTCTCCTGATGTTAACGTGTCACTATCCAAACTCCATTCATAAATCGCATTTTCAACAGAAGGAGTGCAAATTGCGCGAAGCAATATGGCGCTCCTTGTAACAAGTTCATTAATTGGCTCAAGTTGCTTCTTTACAGGATTCCATTTTTGATGCTTAATATTCATCCCGACAACATTAATTCTTGCATCATAGCCATCCGCTATAACTGAATACTTTTTTTCCATTATTGGCTTATTTGAGTATTTTGCTTCTTTTGTGAATATTTCAAGCCTAATTATTACCGGAGTTTCATCGCTTGCTCTGAAGTTTACAGCTTTCCCGCCATCTATATTTTTTACATCACGTGTGTTATCAGAGAGTTCCCATTTATACGTTAATTTTTCAGAATCCAACCAGCTACTCCCCTCTATACGCACCGCAACTAACTGTCCAATCATCGGTAAAACAGGATCTGATTTCAATTCTAAAGGTTGCATCAATAGAGCTTCTAACCATTTCTTATATGATAATTCTGCTTTTATTCCGGATAATCTTTCTTCCACTTCTTTTGAAGGAATTAAAGCGTAACTTCCGGTTATTCTTTCTATTGCCTCTACAAGTCGTTCTTCTCCTTCTAAAGCAAGCCCTTCGTTGTAAAGTCTTTTTGCTCTTTCTTCTGTAGTCTTCGTATCTTTTACAATTGATTCAAGCGAATCTATAGCGTCCTTTGTATCGCTTGAATATGGCCAGGCAGCCCAGCTCTCCCAATACATATCAAGAGCTTCAGCAAATAGTCTTTGGCTTCTTAAAATACGGGCGCTCTCCGCCAGTTCCGCTCCTTTAGCTCTTCTTTGTTCTCTTTCTGAAATAGCTTTTTCAACCCGGATTTTTAGAGCCTCCCCTTCCGGTTTTTTTGATATTTCCAACGCTTTGTTTACTGTTATCAGCGCCTCGCTGATTTTTCCATCAATTTCAAGTTTTGATGCTTCTATATATAGGTCGTTGGCTTGCTTTTCACGTTTTAATTCTTCATTAAGCTTATTTTCCAATGCCTTTAGATCATTGGCTACCTCTTCGTTTTCCCGTAGATTCAAGGAAATATTGTAAACTTCAATAGCAGTTTCGTACTTTCCTTGCCCCTCCAATAGTCTTGCTTCCTTGGCTTTCTTCTCGGCTTCCTTAATATCCATGCTTATCTTAAGTATATTGTGCTCGGTTTGAATTATAGCAGTTTCCACGGAAGAGGCAGGGGCAATAGAATATGATTTTCTATACTTTTCCAGCGCTTGCTGAAGAAGGTTAATATCGTTATCCTGTTCCATATTCGCTTTAATTTTTAGCTTATTGGCTTCATCCTCAAGTTTTAAAGCTTCCAGCTTATCAGCTTCACGTTTCTCAATTTTCTTTTGAATTCTCTGCCTTATTGGTAAAATATGTGATAAATTCCAAACCGTCCGAGCTTCCTCAATCTTTGATAAGGCAGCATCATATTCTTCTCTGTTCTCTAAAAGTTCTGCAATCTGCAACATTTCCTGAGCTATTCTTTGTTTTTGTGATTCCGCCTTAAACCTACCTTCAATCATTCCCAATTCGGAGCGAACATCTGGATTATCGTAATAAATCAAACTCTCCTTGAGCTTTTCGATTGCCAATATTAGATGTCCGTCTTGAATATGCAGAATTGACTGCCTGCGCAATGAGTCGGCTGTTGCTTTATCTTCAGCTTCTTTCGTGATTCTGATTCTAATCTCATCTATTATTTTATGCAAACTCTCATCGGCGCTTAGTATGTCAGCGTCATTGTATTCAATCAGAGCTTCTTCAAGCCGACCGTCGCGTAACAGCATAGAGGCATGATACGCCATTTCCAAGGAGCGTTTTCTATTGTCAGCAGTAACAGTAACCGCTCCAAACGCCTCGCCTGCAAAAAAAATGATAAACAATAACAAACAAAATTTCATCATGCTCTTACTCCCCTTATACTCTTTTACTGTAGAAACAAACAAGTCTTGCACAGTTGCAAAGCAAGGCTTGTTTTATAATTCACAAAACTAATCTCTCATCAGAAAGATATATCGAAACTATTCCAGCGTCGTCCCATAGTAAGAACAAAATAAATGGCTCTCTTATTTGTACGCTGGATCTGATAATTTGCATAGTTGCTTTTTCATTCTTAAGAACAAATAGCGTAAATTTAACCCTATCCATAGTTCTGAAAAATTCGCGCATCTCAATTAAGTCTATTCTATCCTTCTTTATTTCCGCGCCTGCTTCAAAAACAGGTCCCCATATATAAATATCCTCCTCGGAAAATATTCCAAGAAGCCCGTCTGCACTTATTGTTTTTCTGTGAGCGCTTATTCCGACATCTATTATAGAAGGATCACAAGTCTCTTGCGGTTCTTCAATCAACACTTTGCCCGTTGAAAGATAATTCTTAAGGCTTGGCTTGGATACTCTCCGGCTCACTATTGATTCAGCCCTTTCGTAAATTATTCCATTTTATTTATAAACTCATCTGCTATAGCTCTATAATCATTAGCGGCATTGGATTTTGGCGCGTACTCAAAAACCGAAACGCCAACGCTGCAAGCTTCAACAAGACTGACGTTTTGCCTTATATAATTATCAAAAAAAGCAACTCCAAAAAAATTACGCGCTTCCTCTAAAACTTCTCTGTGCATATGTATACTAGGATTATGCCGAGACATTATAACGCCGCCAATGTTGAGATTTGGATTCAGCCTTTCTTTGTAAAGCGATACTACTTGATTCAGCAATCTCAGTCCTGCAAGAGCAAAAAATCCGCCTTCCAGAGGAACGAACAACTGCTTAGCCGCAATCAGAATATTGCGTGTAAAAATGCTAAGTTGGGGAGGGCTATCGCAGAAAATATAGTCATAGCGATCATTACTGATTCTACTCAAGCTTTCCTTTAGCAAAGTCTCGTTTTCTATCATGCCTCGAGAAGATATTTCAAGCATGACTAGATCCAGAGTGCTGGGAATTATGTCAATACCCTCTCGTGAAATAATAACTTCATCCCAACCGCAGTCGCCATTCAGAAAATCAAGAAGATATGGTTGTTTTTCATCTAAATTGATTCCAAAGCCCACAGTAAGATTACTCTGAGGGTCCATATCAATAACGGCTATTCTTTTACCCTTTTCTTTTAAAGCAACCGCTAAATTTTGGCAAGTCGTCGTTTTTCCTACTCCGCCTTTAAAATTGCAAAATCCAATAGTCTGCAACTCAAACATCCCTTTCTAAAAGGACATTAATAATACTTTAACAAAAATATCTTTTATTTACTACTAAAAGAAAAAATATTTTTAAATTTAGAGAACCATAAGAAATAATTCACAAATATTTAAAATATACATGATTGCGTTATTCACTTTATTTCCTGCCCCATAAGAATACATATTCCGGTAGATTTACGCTTCATCTTGTACCCTATATACCCTTCAGAGAACATTCCTATCATTCTCTCCTTATCATGCACTCCTATTTCAACATGCTGCACAGTTTTGAAGCTATGATTATTTTCAAGATATTTTATCAAAACAAACCTGTCATGATTCCCATACATATTAGATCTGGCAGCTATATGAAAACCGCAAGCTAATAAATTTTTCAAACTTATGAGATTCTTCGGAGAAACTGTAGCAACAATACAGCTGTATTTTTTATGCAATGAAGGCTCGATCATGAACCAAGTTAATTGTTGCAGATTATTTCCGCGATATTGGCTCTCAACTACGCATCCGTCGCTGCAGGCTACATTTCCTACAATTTTTTCTCCTAATACATTCTTATACTCAGATATAGTATTACTATTAAATGTTAGTACACGAATGCAGATAAGTTTTTTCTCAGCTCTTATGCCAAGAACAATGCCTTCGCTGGCAAGATCTGAAGGTAAAGTGTGTTCAGGAGCAAATATATCAGGGTTTCCTACCAGATCAGCTATCGATTCATAAAAAGAACAAGCTTCGTACTCATCTTTTGAAGTTAGAAAATCAACTTCGCATGGAGTCTGTACAATCCTCCCTTTCTCCTTCTTCTGAAGAAAAATTATATTTTTCATTAATGGCCTCCATTAATTAATTTTACTCTAATATGTTATTAATCATTATTGATATAATAAGTTTAACACATTTTCAAAATTCAAAATTAGGTGATGCACATGGAAAAAGTATTTTCTGTAAAACAGGACAATTACGAACAAAGCAACGTTATCTCTGCAATAAACAGGATATTCTCGTATTTCGGAGGTATTGAACGCTACGTGAAAAAAAGCGATACTGTTTTGCTAAAAGCAAATATGCTATCAGCAAATGAAGTGCAAAAACGCGTAACTACCGACCCTTCTGTCGTGCGCGCCGTCGCTGTAGCAGTTATCAATGCGGGAGGAAAACCCGTTATATGTGACAGCCCCGGGCTAGATAAATTTTCAAACGTGGCGAAAAAATCAGGGCTTGCAGCTGTAGCTGAGGAGCTCGGAATCCCTTGCGAAGAATTAACGTCGCCCATGGAGCTGCCAAATTCGAAGTCTGCTGTTTTCCGTAAAATAGAAGTCTCTCAAAAAGTCATTGATGCTGACGTAGTAATAAATTTACCAAAAATGAAAACTCATGGACAAATGGTTCTTACAATGGGAGTAAAAAATCTTTTCGGAACAGTGGTAGCGCAGAGAAAAGCGGAATGGCATTATAAAGTCGGCCTAAGGCGCGACTTATTCGCTTCTTTATTAATTGATATTTATATGGGCATAAAGCCTTCTTTTACTTTGTTAGACGGCATATGGGGAATGGAAGGAATGGGGCCTTCAAATGGAAAGCCAAGAAATTTTGGTATGCTGGCCGGCGCAGAAAACGCGCTGACTCTTGATTTCCACATGTGCAAACTACTTGGATTGCCTCTATCAGAGTTCCCTTTATGGCAGGCTGCAAAACAAAGGAACTTGCCTGAAGCTGAAATTGTAGACAGCGACTTGGAAGGAGACTTTTTACACCCCTTTATGTTCAATAATGTTGATATTCCAAAGCTCAGTAATATGCGTGTAATGATGAAAATCCCGCTAATTGAACCTTTGCTAACGTCAAAACCCGTGCAGAACATTGAAAAATGCGTGCATTGCCTTCGATGTGTAGAAATATGCCCTGCTCGCGCAATAGTATTAAATGAAGATAAAGTAAACCTTAATTTCGATTATAAAAAATGTATTCGATGCTATTGTTGCCATGAATTTTGTCCAAAAGACGCAATTTATTTCAGGGATGGGCTCATACAAAAATTTATGAAATTATTAGGAAGGTGAGAAAAATCTTATTCAATTTATAATAATAATTGGATATAATCAAAGAATGCTTAGAGAAAATCTAATCCATTAGGAGGTGGGGTTGGTGACCAATGCAATCAAGAAATTCGAAGTGGAGATAAATGTGGCATGGTGCAAAGGCTGCTCGCTTTGTATCGGCATTTGTCCAAAGAAAGTTCTCGAACTGAGCGAAAGACAAAAATCTTTCGCTGCAAGAGGAAATGAATGTATAGGCTGCCGTCAGTGTGAGAATATATGCCCTGATATGGCTATTACAATTAAGGAGGCTTCAGAATAATGACGGAGAGTAGTAAAGTTGCTTTTATGCAGGGGAATGAAGCTCTTGCACACGGGGCGCTTGCCGCGGGATGCCGTTTTTACGGAGGATATCCAATCACTCCATCGACAGAAATTGCTGAAATAATGGCTTACGAGCTTCCAAAAGTCGGAGGAAAATTCATCCAAATGGAAGACGAAATAGCTGGTATGGCAGCTGTTATTGGAGCTTCTATTGCTGGAGCAAAAGCAATTACCGCCACATCAGGGCCAGGATTTTCTCTCAAGCAGGAAAATCTCGGCCTCGCCTACGAAGCGGAAATACCTGTAGTGGTCGTGGATGTAATGAGAGGCGGTCCTTCGACCGGACTTCCTACAAAAGTCGCGCAACAGGATGTAATGCAGGCTCGCTGGGGATCTCACGGAGATCACGCTACTATTGCGTACGCTCCATCATCAGTTCAGGAATGCTATGATTTGGCAATTGAGGCGTTCAACATGTCGGAAAAATTTCGTCAGCCAACCTTGATAATGAGCGATGAGGTTGTCGGTCATATGAGAGAAAAAGTTACGCTTTACAAACCTGATCTCTTAATCGAAAGGGTAAAACCATCAGTTCCATCGGATAAATTTGTACCATACCTACCTGACCCAAAAACGCAGATACCTCAAATGGCGGCGTTCGGAGACGGATATAGATGGCATGTTACCGGTCTCACCCATAATGATTGGGGTTTTCCAACAAATAACTCAAAAGAAATCGACAAAAAAATGCGCAGATTAATGAGCAAAGTTGATATTTGCCGGGATGAAATTGTTAAATATGAGACATTTTATATGGAAGACGCGGAAATTGTTGTTGTAGCTTATGGCAGCGTAGGACGTTCTGCGCTTCGAGCAGTACGGGATGCGAGAGCTGCAGGAATTAAGGCAGGATTCTTCAGGCCTGTAACTATATGGCCATTCCCGGATAAAGAACTAGAAATGATGGTCAAGCAAGGAAAAACAGTTTTGGTACCGGAAGTAAACTGTGGGCAAATGATTAATGAAGTTGAGCGCGCAATTCATGGTAAAGCAAAGGTGATACAAGAGAGTCTTGTGAATGGAGAACTTTTCAAGCCGTCGGAAATATTTAAACGCATTAAGGAGGTATGTTAAATGCCGAGCCCTGAAGTTATTAATTGGCTGAGATTTAGATTTTTTCCTCACATATGGTGCCCGGGATGCGGGCATGGAGTGATAATGCACTCTCTGCTCCGTTCTCTTGTGGGGTTAAAGAAGGACCCCACTCAAACAGTCATAGCATCAGGCATAGGATGTTCAAGCCGTATGCCGGGCTATATCGACGCATGTACGGTACACACAACGCATGGAAGATCCCTTGCTTTTGCCACCGGAATTAAAATGTTCAAGCCGGAATTGACAGTGCTTGACGTCATGGGAGACGGAGACTGCACAGCGATAGGAGGGAACCACTTTATCCACGCGTGCAGAAGAAACATAGATATTACAGCAATAGTTATGAACAACAATATTTACGGAATGACCGGAGGACAAGCATCTCCTACAACCCCTGTCGGAGCTTGGGCTACCACAGCGCCATGGGGAGCGGTCGATCCTCCGTTTGATATATGTAAATTAGCTGAGGGAGCGGGAGCAAGCTATGTAGCGCGTTCTACAATAGCTAATCCAAAACAGGCGGAACTATTTATAACTAATGGAATTAAGAATAAAGGTTTTTCAGTGATAGAGATAATAACTCACTGTCACACCCAATTTGGGCGTAAGAACAACAGAAGAACGCCCATTGACAATTACAACTTTTTTAAAGAGAATTCCATTCCGCTTGCAAAAGCAAAAGATATGCCAAAAGAGGAACTGAATGGCAAAATTGTATGCGGAGAGTTCCTGACAGGCTCTCTAGCGTCCGAATATACAGACAAATATGCCGAAGTCATCAAGAGAGCGGAGGGAGAATAATTATGGAAGGAAGGTTTGAAATTCGAATCGCCGGATCAGGCGGACAGGGAGTTATTCTTGCAACAGAACTTATCGGCATGGCAGCAGCTCTCTTTGAAAAAGATCTTTATGTAGTGCAAAGCCAGGCATATGGGCCTGAAGCGCGCGGAGGAAAATCAAAAGCCGAGGTGGTAATATCAAAAGAACCTATTGATTATCCAAAAGTTATTGCCCCGAAGCTACAAGTTATTTTGACGCAGCCCGCTGCGGACGAATTTGCTCCGGATTCATTGCCCGACAGCAGGATAATTTACGATGACTTCTTCGTTACAAATATTCCCGGTTGGCCTTCTTTCTCTGGAGAAGGAGGAGTAGAGACTTGCGAGCAAATAGACGCGCGCGCTTATGTCCTTCCGATTGTCAAAACGGCTAGAGATAAAATAGGTAAAGAAATCGTTACCAATATGGTTGCTTTAGGAACTGCAGGCCGGGTGCTTGAACTTGAAAATATTATGTCGCCGGATTCTTTACGCGAAGCAATAAACCACCATTTCCCGGAAAAAAAGATAGCAGACCTGAACATACAGGCGTTCGACGAAGGGTATAGTATTTTTAAAGATAGCATTTGGCTTAAGTAACAGGGATTAGGGATTAGGGATTAGAAAAGACAAAGACAAATGCTATTTATTCTAATCCCTAATAATTATTTTCTAAAAGACCATAACAAAATTAGTCATATGTTGATTGATTACTTCATAAGATATCGCACACAGAAAAAGTTTAGTTAATGAGCTATTTTGATAGTCATTTAATACTGAAAATAGATAAGCTGGCGACAGACGGAAAGGGAATAGCGCGCACCGACAAGGGAATTATATTCGTTTCGGGCGCGCTGCCGGATGAGACTGCGGAAGTCGAAATCGTGACGCGAAAACGCGAGTATTCTGTCGCAAAAGCTAAAAAAATCATAGAGGCAAGCGTTCACAGAACTTACCCATTATGCCCATACTTTTCAAGAAACAATATTTCATGCGGAGGGTGTCAATTCCAACACGTATCATATCCGTTTCAACTTGAGGTAAAAGCCTTATTCGTGGAAGAATCCCTGTTGAGGATAGGTAAAATTAAACTGGACGATAAGATAATATGCGAAGCAAGCCCAAAAATATGGAACTATAGAAACAAAGCGTCATTTCCGGTAAAGAATATAAACGGCAAAGTAAATACAGGTTTTTACGCAACGTCAAGCCATGAACTGGCAATAATCGACAGTTGCGTTATTATTCATGAAAAACTTAATTCCTTATTTACTATAATAAAAAATAATCTACAGAATTTGAAATTAAGCGCGTATGATGAAATCCGTCATTCTGGAATCGCGAGACACATAATTCTGAGGACAAATGGAGAACAATCTCTCGTTTCCTTTGTAATTAACGGCAAAATAAACAAACAGCAAAAGGACAACATGTTATCGCTTGCTAAGCTTTTAAACGGCGCAACATTCACAATAAATGAAAACAGTTCGCGGGGCAATGTGATAATAGGAAGAAAGACAGAAATAATAAGCGGCTGCGGATATATAGAAACAAAAACAGAACGTCATACATTACGATATGACACGACATCTTTTTTTCAGGTAAACTCTGAACAAGCTAATAATCTCTATGATTACGCGTGTTCTTTCATACCTGAAAATAGCAATGTACTGGAATTGTATTGCGGAATAGGTTCAATAACGATGCTAATGTCAAAAAGAGCAAATCGGGTTACGGCAGTGGAGGAATGGGCGGACGCAGTTAATGCCATGAAAGTAAATATGGATATCAACGAAATTTCAAACGTTTTCCCGATATGTCAGGACGCCGCAACTTTCATGTCATCGGATGATAAGGTATACGACGCAATATTGCTTGATCCTCCCCGTAGCGGGTGCGATGACAAAGTAATTACAGGCATAATTTCAAAAGACATTCCAAAAATAGTTTACATTTCATGCAACCCCGCCACCCTTGCAAGAGACCTGAGAAAATTCATGGATGCCGGATATAATATCAATAACATAAAAGCGTTCGATATGTTTCCGCAAACGTCGCATGTTGAGTGCTGTTGTGTGTTGACAAACATGAAAGGAAATTTTAAAAATGAGATTAAAAACAAACCCTGAAGACTTTAAAGTTGAGGAAAGAGTAAGCATTAAGGTTTATGACTCCGAGGGCGATTATCGCGTGTATCGGCTTACTAAAAGGAATTGGAATACAATAGACGCCATCCGGTTTGCATGTGAGGCAAATAACGTGCCAATCGAAAAAGTGCGTTATGGCGGGAGAAAGGATCGTTTTGCGGTGACTTCGCAATTTGTGACGACGCCATCCGACTGCGATATTACATTCAAACGTCATAACGTATCTGTTGAACATGAAGGGTACTCTGCAGAACCGATGTCGCCTAGAAAAATTTTCGGAAACCAGTTTACAGTGACCATAAGAGATATGTCGGAAAAGGAAGCTGACCTATTTCGTGATGCCCTGTTGAAAACCTCAGAAAACGGTTTTGTAAACTATTTTGACGAGCAAAGATTTGGCGGAAGCGGGAATGGTGACGGAAGCAACGCGTATTTTTTTGCGGAGCTTCTCATTAAAAGGCAATATGAAAGAGCGGTAAAAATGCTGCTCTGTAATTGTCACCCGGAAGCTCCTGCCTCCGTAAAAAAGAGAAAGTCAAATATGGCAACTAAATGGGGAAATTGGCGAGTATTAAACGACATCGCGGTAGAGAGCGGCGAACAGGAAATTTGCCAATCTTTATTAAAAGACAGTTCCGCATCAGGGCTATTGAAGATTTTGAGAAATATACCAAGAGAAGAATTCGGAATGTATTTATCCGCATATCAAAGTTTCATATGGAATGAAGTTTGCTCAATACTATCTCATGAAAAACCGGAAGTGTTGGAAATACCAACCATCGCGTCCGATATTTTACCCGCATCTGAAAACACGACAAAAACAATACACTCAGTTCTGGCAAAAAGAGGCGTCCGCGCGTCAAAGCTCAAACTCGCAGAATTCAAAGAATGCGGATATTTATCTTCTTTTATGCGCGCAACAAAGGTATACCCGGAAATCAATGAAATATCGACAAGCGAGGACGACCAATTTGATTCACGCTACAAGTTGACAACAAAATTTACTCTTCCGGCAGGGAGTTATGCTACTATGTTATTGAAACAAGTCGGAAAAAAATGAAACCGGCGCAACTTTTCAAAAATCACAATATATAGTATACTAAAAAATATCGACATACTATATATTGTGTTTTTTTATAAATATCTGAATACCAAGGAGTGTTTTGCAACATGAATCGGAGTTACGAGGAGCGTTTTTGCACGTCATTCGCTCCAAATTTTTTTGAGGTCCCCGCTATCCCGCGTTTGTCCCCTAATGCTTTGTGGCTACTGGAACAAAGATATTTTGTTCCGAGGTACGATCAAAGTATAAAGCAAGTACGCAAAGAAGCTTCTTTCGAAGAATTCGCGCGCCGCGTTGCAAGAGTAGTAACAAGTGCGGAAACGATTCACCTTGAAGAAGGAAAAAGTGAATCTATAATATGGCTGAAGACTCTTGAAAAAAATATTACAGCAGATATTTTGGACAGGCGGTTTTTATTCAATTCTCCATGCCTTTTCAGCGCTGCGGCAGGGCTTACAATAAAACCAACATTTGCAAATATCATTTATCAACCAACGGACTTGATGACTTTCGCGGATTATCGAACGCTATATCAAAATAAGACAAAGAATCAGCAACTATTTGCATGTTTTGTACTGAACATCCCGGATAGCATAGAGGGTATTTTTGAATCAGTGAAAGATGCAAGCATAATCAGTAAATTTGGAGGAGGCGTTGGCGGAAATTTCGGACACTTACGCGAAAATGGCTCTGAAATTAACGGAGGAACCGGTGGTAAAGCTTCAGGGCCTGTATCATTCATGGAAACATGGAATACAATGGGCGCCGTCGTTGTGCAAGGAGGGAAAAGAAGAGCCGCTCTAATGGGGATGCTGTTTGACAATCATCCGGATATATATAAATTTATAGATTCAAAATCTGAAGATGGAAAGCTTTCATATTTCAATATTTCAGTTGCCATATCGGACGCCCTTATGGATGCCGTGAAAGTTGACGGCGATTTTGCACTGACGTCAAGGCCAGGCGGAAAAACCGTGAATATTGTAAAAGCAAGGGAACTTATGGAAAGAATCTGCGAAAATGCATGGAAGCGTGGAGATCCTGGCGTATTTTTTATTGATCGCGCACAGCAGGATAATATTTTAAAAATGTCTTCCGATTGGATTATAGAATCAACAAATCCTTGCGGGGAACAACCATTGCCAAATTATACCAGCTGCAACTTAGGCTCGGTAAACGTAGAAACATTTATACAGGAAAAGAAATTTGACTGGGCAAAATTTGAAGACCAGGTATACCGTTCGATATACTATTTAGACCTTGTAATAGACGCTTGTTCATACCCGCTGAAAAAAATCGGTGATCGCACGCGTTTGATTCGTCCTGTTGGACTAGGCGTTATGGGACTGGCAGATGCTGCGATAATGCAGAGATTCTCATACGGAAGCAAAGACTTCAACATATTCTGCGAACGCCTTGGAGAAGTGATGGCGACAAGCGCCCTTTGCGCTACTGTTGAGATCGTCGATACATTCAAAAAGGAACCCTTTGCAGAATACGGTCTCGTAAAGGAATTATTCACAAAATTCAGATCAGAAGTGGAAACATCAGGCGGGCTTTTTAATGAAGGCGTGCTATTCAGCGAGGAATGGTTTAAACGTTTGTCCAGCGAAGAGTTCGATAGGCTCATAGATAAGATGAGAATGTCAGATACTATACCATTTACATTGGTAAATACGTTGGCGGCATTCCAGAAAAACTACTCCACTTACTCTTTCGCCAGTGTAAAAAAAATGCTGAGAAACCTTGTTCGCGGGGAAATACGAAACAGCAGGAGACTTTCAATTGCTCCCACCGGTTCAATTTCCATGCTGCTTGACTCAAGCTCGGGGATAGAGCCAAACTTTGCTTGGACTTGGACACGACATATTGCAAAATCCGATGGAACAGGAACGGAACAGCTTGAGTTTTGGCACAAGCTGTTCCCAAAGGAACTTAGAGAGGAATTTAAGGCAAACAATAAAGTTTCGGACAGTGTTTATAAAACTGCTTACGACATAACTACAGCGCAGCATGTGGGAGTGACCGGAATATTTGCCGGCGTTGTTGACTCCGGGATAAGCAAAACAGTCAATCTTCCAAACTCTGCCACTAAGGAAGATGTTAAGAAGATTTATGAAACATGTTATCAATTGCGTTGTAAAGGTATAACTATTTATCGCGACGGGTCGCGCTCATATCAGCCGATTGAAATAAAGAAAGCAGAAGAAAAACCCCTTGTTCAGTCTCCGGTCGGACGGGTAAAAGAGCGACCGGGACTTGTTGTTTTCGGAAAGACCATTAAGGACAGCACTCCTTGGGGAAGTTTGTACGTGACATTGAATTTTGACGGGAATGAACCTTTTGAGATCTTTATTTCAATAGGAAAAAGCGGTTCAGAACTAAAAGCAATGACTGAAGCGCTTTCAAGAGTAATATCAATAGGCCTTCGATCAGGTTGTAAACTTGAAGATTTCATTGACACGCTAAAGGGACTCTCAGGTAAAGAATACTGGATGCTCGGTATTGACGACGACCATATAGCAAGATCGCTTCCCGACGCAATTGCTGTGATGATGGATAAGCTTATCGAAAGAGGCGAAATCATAAAGACTATACCGCATGAAGGCGGGGTCGTTTGCCCCGAATGCAAATCTCCAATGGAGATGATTTCAGGCTGTGCATACTGCTTCAACTGCGGGTATAGCCCGTGTAAGTAGCAATGCACAATGAATCACTTTGCCGCATTCGTCTTTTTGTTTATAATATTCATTTGAATTGCGAATATACATGGGAGGTATTGTAATGCCAAAATTAATTGAATGCGTTCCGAATTTTAGCGAAGGTAGACGCCCGAAGATTGTCAAGACTATAGTTGACGCAGTAGCGGCAGTTGAAGGGGTTAAAGTCTTGGACTACTCTTCAGATCCTGATCATAACCGTTCCGTACTGACTTTCGTTGGAGCGCCGGAGGCTGTGAGTAACGGGGCTTTTGCGGGATGTGCAAAGGCAGCGGAATTAATTGATATGGATGAGCACAGAGGAGGTCACCCGAGAATCGGAGCTACGGACGTTATTCCTTTTATACCGGTTTCGGGCGTGTCAATGGAAGAATGCGTTGCTTTGGCTCACGAACTTGGAAGCAGAATTGCGAGAGAATTAAGTATTCCAGTATATTTCTACGAAGCAGCGGCAAAACGCCCGCATATGAAAGCTCTTCCCGATGTTCGCAAAGGCGATTACGAAGGGCTGAAGGAAGCAATTAGAACTCCTCTGCGCGCCCCGGACGAGGGGCCAAGCGTTATGCCCAAAGCAGGCGCTACAGTTGTAGGAGCGCGGCCTTTTCTCATTGCGTTCAATATTAATCTCGGCACAACGGATGTATCGATAGCTAAAAAAATCGCGCAATCCATACGCGAGGTCAAAGGCGGTTACAAATATTGCCGCGCTATAGGGCTCATGCTTGATGACAAAGGGGTAGCTCAAGTATCCATCAATATGACAAATTATGAAGGAACTCCACTGCACAGGGTTTTTGAGACAGTAAAGTCAGAAGCATCCAGATATGGAGTTAACGTTGTAGGAAGTGAAATAATAGGTCTGACTCCTTTACAAGCCTTAGTTGACGTCGCAGCTTTTTACTTGAGAATTGACAATTTCAGCCGTAATCAAGTACTTGAAGCTAGGCTGATAGAAGAATAGATTAATTCGTTGTATAATTGTTTGTATCCATTTACAAATGATAAGAGGTAAAAAATGTTTTTATACAACGATTTGACTCGCAAAAAAGAAGAATTTATTCCGCAAAAAGAGAGCGAAGTTTCTTTTTACAGCTGCGGTCCAACTGTTTATGATTTTTTTCACATCGGAAATGCAAGGCCCTTCATAGTTTTTGACGTCCTGCGCCGATGGCTGGAAAAGTGCGGATATAGAGTTGACTACATACAAAACTTCACTGATATTGACGATAAAATGATAAACCGCGCAAATGCCGAAGGAATAACAGTACAGGAACTTGCGGGTAAATTCATATCCGAATACTATAAAGACGCGGACGCTTTGCTAATTAAGCGCCCTACCCTTTCTCCAAAGGCTACGGAACACATTCCAGAGATTATTGAATTAATCGTGAAGATAATTGAAAACGGTCACGCTTACGTTGTTGACGGAGATGTTTATTTCAGCGTTCAAAGCTGGGGAAAATATGGAAAACTGACAACTCAAACGCAGGACGAGCTGCTATCTGGAGCAAGGGTCGAAATTGACGAAAGAAAAAAGCACCCTCTGGATTTTGCGCTTTGGAAAGCGCGTAAACCGGGGGAGCCTGCGTGGGAAAGCCCTTGGGGGATGGGACGCCCCGGCTGGCACATAGAGTGCAGCGCGATGACAAAAAAGCACCTTGGAGATACTATTGATATCCACTCAGGGGGCGTCGATCTGGTCTTTCCGCACCACGAAAACGAGATAGCCCAATCTGAATCGGCTAACGGAAAGAATTTTGTGCGTTATTGGCTGCATAATGGATTTCTTCTAATAGATAAGGAAAAAATGTCAAAATCCCTCGGCAATTTCCTTACAGCAAGAGCTGCACGCGAAAAATACCCTCCTCTTGCAATTCGTCTTTTCATGCTCTCAGCACACTACCGCTCGCCTATAAGCTTTTCTCCCGATGGATTAGAGCAAGCTATGAATGGAATGGAACGGCTCAATAATTGCTGGAACGATCTTCACTTTGCTGGAAGGCATCTTGAAGATAAATCTAACGATGAACTTGAATTTTCCCAAAGAATATCGGATCTTTGGGAAAAATACTGCGAATCAATGAACGATGATTTCAACACTGCAGCAGCTATTGGAGTCATATTCGAAGCAGTTCGAATGATAAATACGAGACTAAAGGAAGGAATAATTTCAAAGGTAATTTACGACGCAACGAACAAATTTCTGTCTGACGTCAATGAAGTCATGGGAATATTTAATGTGAGCGAACAAAACAACCATGACGCCTCAAATATTGAAGCCCTTATTGAAGAGAGAAATACAGCCAGAAAGAATAAGGATTACGCCCGCAGTGATGAAATTCGCGGCGCTCTTGCTGAAATGGGAATAATCCTTGAAGATGCCCCACAGGGAACTAAGTGGAAGTATAGCGTAAATGCGCAACATAAATGAGTAATTATCAAAGAAGATGAGATACAATTGTTCGGCCTGTTTTCCAATAAAAATCCTTGAACAACTTGCAAATTCAACATCTCCCCAAAAAAACAAAACACATTAAAAGCATATCTGATCAAAGCGTGCTCCCGTTTGGATCCTAATTATAAATTTTTGCCGCAAAGAATCTATCATTGTCAAACGGCATTTTTAAACTTGACAATATAGAGTTCTACACTTAATCTAAATATAGATAGTTTAATATTGCATTCAAATAGGGGGTCATGAGAGGCGAGAGAGAATTCAGATATAGCAGCTAAGACGAATATTTGCTAATTATCCTCTTTGGCAGGAGTCGCTCGCACCTGGAATGAGCCGTTTAACCACGTTGCACGTCAGCAATGAGGCTGAAAACGGAGAACCACAACTCCAAAATAAAAGAGGCAAAAAATCTTTTATCAAAAGAGGAGTGAACTTAATGAGAACGAGAAAACTGTTAGTAGCGTTGTTGTTATTGTTGTTCACGGCGTCTTCGGCGTGGTGCGCCACTTCACTGAATAACCTGAAGTCAACTTGGGAACAGTCAATTGAGAGAATGACGCAAGCCAATCGCGAAAATGCAGGCTGGTCGCCTGTTTGGAGCAGAGTGCAGAGAACGCAATTTGCAGCTTCTGCTTCATCTACGGCTCTGCCAAACGGATACGACCCCGACGGCGAAATTCTGCCTTTCGTAAAATTTGTAGCAAACCACAGCGGCGGACGTATACGTTATGAAACTATGGGCTACAGCTATCGCGGCGTGCCCATTCCGCTTGCGATAGTTGGCTTCCCAAAAGCTCCTAAAGATCCATCGGAGGTTGGCAACCGCATAGTGATTCGTTGGCAGTGCAGCGTTCACGGAGGCGAAAACGACGGCGCGGAGGCCTCGCTTATCTTCCTGCGCGAGGTAGCTCAGGGGAAATGGGATCACATTCTAGGAAACGTGGTATTGCTTGTAACCTCTGCGTCAAACCCTGACGGAAAGAACTACCAAACCCGCGAGAGCGTGGATCCCTACCTCGGCACAGGCCCTGGAGGCTCAGGGACAGGCGTTGACCCCAACCGGGTCTTTAGTAAAGCGCACACAGTTGAAGTACAAGCAGCTCTTAAACTTTACCGCACATGGGATCCCCACCTGCTTATTGACCACCACAACATTGGCTCGGGCGGCATACTGAGACATCACCACATCGTCACCTTCGTAAGCGGGAAATGGGGCAACAACGACGCGGAAGTCGACAGAGAAAATGTCACCTTTGTGGAGGGGCTTTTCGGTCAGGGAGTCGGTAAATATAAAAATGAAAACGCTTTCTATAAAACTTACCTGAGAAAGTTCATCGACGACTATTCGCCTGGGACAGCGCCCGCCGAGAACCCGCTTTTCTCCCTCAGCGACAGCCTCACCTCCAGCAGCACCAGTTCCTACAGCCCGACAAGAAATCAGACTCTGTCCCTTTATTCAATGCCATATATGGAGGCGTTCGGAGCACAGCTTGTAAACCGCGATCCCTTAACTGGCCTTGTGGTACCCCCCGGAACCGAGGGCGCCGTGTCTAACTATGAAGTTGTCGGAATGCCGAACCCCGTTGGGGACACCGTTCGTACCACCACTACTAGTTTCACGTGCAAGAACAGGTTCTCAGTCAATATGGAGATAGTTACTTATCACCACACCTGGCTCAAGGTAAACGCAATGTACGCTTCGGTCATCAGCGCGGTTGATCTATGTAATCAGCGTAAGGACGAAGTATTTGCTTTCTTCAAGGACAAGGATGCCGAATACATCGGACTCAACAATTCAAGCCCCGAACACCTGACAACGGTATACCAGGGCGCCATCGACTACAGGAACAGCGGCAACTCAGCCGGAGGTAATGAATCCACGCCTAATACAGCGGATACGACGCCATCTTTCAGAAAAATTAAGCCGCTTGACAACTATGATATGGGATGGGGGCCTGAGATTTTCAGGTTAGACGGTCACCGTATGCCGACAGCCTCCAGCGTCAACAGGTGGGAGGATTATACCCACTACCCGAGGGCAATACTAAATAATATCCCTCAATTCCCTATTAAAATGGGCGCGTTCTACGTCATGGATCCGAGAGCAACCGAAGCCGCTACAATACTTATGAGACAAGGAATTGAGGTTTACAAGCTGAAAGAGGACGTCGCGCTTCCCGTTGCCTCAACACTTAAGTTCTATGGCCCGAACTACGCTGAAAATTGGGGCGTAACTAAGAACAGAACTGCGTACATTGGCGTTTTCACTACAAAACTGCCAAGGTCGCACGCTGAAATACGGAATAATTATTCGGCGGAAGCAAATTTAGTTTCACTTAATTTCATATCAAATCTTAACGGTGTGCCTTGGAAACCGCTTACAGACGCTCAGATGCCTGCTTCACAGGACATCCCGAACGTAAATGGCGGCGGAGACTGGATGACGCCACTTCCTGAACATCTGGTGGCCAAGGCAGGTTACTATGTTATCCCAACAGCGCAGAAGTGGGCAAGGTACGCAGGTTTTCAGCTCGAACCGAGATCAAACTGCGGCTTACTTTTCTGGGCTCATTGGGATCCAGCAGTCGGCGGTACTCCTCGCGGAGATGTTAATATAACCGGTCAGTTCAACTTAGACCTGGTAAAAACTTTTGATTATACGGCAATCCCGGCCTCCGCTCTTGAGCGAGTTGTTTTCACAGAAGACCAGAACCTTAAGCCGGATGATACTTGCACTCCTCCAGTCTTCAAATATGATAGTCCCACGGGATTAGTCAATGATGGGGCCAGGGTAGAAAGCGCTGTTCAGGACAAAAAGGCCGAAACAGTCACAGTAACCATTAATGACGCGTGTCTGCACGACGGAATGTGGCTGACGTTCTTCTTCTACGATGATCTGAAAAATGAGCCTATTCCAATACTCAATCAGGTTTTCGAAGGCAGTGGGCCTGGATTATACGAGGCAGTCTTCACTTTCGCGGAACTCCTTGAAGAAGGACTTGATTATGGCACGCCTTACGCTGTCCACTACAGCAACGCAAGAGGAGACATAACCGGGTTTGGTACTTTCACAAAGGGCGTTGTCGGGTTCGACAAAGCCAAAGTTGATGGTTGTCATGACGATGATGACGATGAAAAAGGATGTAATATGGGTTATGCGGCGCTTGCTTTCCTGGCGTTCATCCCGTTCTTTGTCATGAGAAAAAGATAGTGCATAAACAAAATACATTGTAGAGAGCAGTAAAAAAGGTCAATCAAATCACAAATATATTGGTTATCTTGCATTATAAACACAATGTGTTTTAGTGGGCGGCATTCTGCCGCCCACTTTTGCTACAACTCTTTTTTTCATGTTTTTATAAAACTACCTAATTTAATGAGAAACTACTAAATTGAATCTTGCTAACAACCTTATCTTAGAAATAAATATGTACATCAGATATGACTATTTCACATTTTCTATATGTACATAAGATATGCGAAATTGAGGCTTCAGTATAGAACGCAACACTTATCACAAGTGATGATATAATATTAAATACAAATAAGGGGTCATGGGAGACGAGAAAGAATTCAGTCATAGCAGCAATGAGCAAAATATTAACTTGTTATCCTCTTTGACAGGAGTTGCTCGCACCCGGAATGAGTCGTCTAACCACGTTGCACGTCAGCAATGAGGCTGAAAACGGAGAACCGCAACTTCAAAATAAAAGAGGCAAAATATCTTTTTGTTATAGAGGAGTGAAGTTAATGAAAACAAGAAAATGGTTTTTAGCGTTATTATTAGTGGTGTTTACAGCGTCTTCGGCGTGGTGCGCCACTTCACTGAATGACCTGAAGTCAACTTGGGAGCAGTCAATTGAGAGAATGACGCAAGCCAATCGCGAAAATGCAGGCTGGTCGCCTGTTTGGTCTAGATTGCAGAGAACTCAATTTGCAGCTTCAGCTTCAGCTACTGCCCTACCTAACGGTTACGATCCCGACGGCGAAATCCTGCCTTTTGTAAAATTTGTCGCAAACAATAGCGGCGGGAGAATCCGTTACGAAACTATGGGCTACAGCTATCGCGGCGTGCCAATACCGCTTGCGATAGTGGGCTTCCCCAAAGCGCCCAAAGATCCGTCAGAGGTCGGTAACCGTATAGTTATTCGCTGGCAGTGCAGCGTTCACGGAGGCGAGAACGATGGAGCGGAAGCCTCGCTTATCTTCCTGCGCGAGGTGGCTCAGGGGAAATGGGACAACATTTTAGGCAACGTGGTATTGCTTGTAACCTCAGCGTCCAACCCTGACGGAAAGAACTATCAAACCCGCGAAACCGTTGACCCTTACCTCGGTACAGGACCTGGCGGTTCAGGTACAGGCGTTGACCCCAACCGTGTCTTTAGCAAAGCGCATACAGTTGAAGTACAAGCCGCTCTTAAACTTTACCGCACATGGGATCCTCACCTGCTTATTGACCACCACAACATAGGCTCGGGCGGCATATTGAGGCACCACCACATCGTCACTTTCGTCAGCGGAAAATGGGGTAACAACGACGCGGAAGTAGACAGAGAAAATGTAACCTTTGTGGAGGGCCTTTTCGGTCAGGGCGTCGGTAAATATAAAAATGAAAATGCTTTCTATAAGACTTATCTGAGAAAGTTCATCGACGACCATTCGCCAGGAACCGCGCCAGAGGGGAGCCCGCTTTTCTCCCTAAGCGACAGCTTAACCTCCAGCAGCACCAGTTCCTACAGCCCAACCAGAAATCAAGCTCTGTCCCTTGTATCAATGCCATATATGGAGGCGTTCGGAGCACAGCTTGTGAACCGCGATCCCTTGACTGGCCTTGTGGTACCCCCCGGAACCGAGGGCGCCGTGTCTAACTATGAAGTTGTCGGTATGCCAAACCCTGTTGGGGACACAGTTCGTACTACCACTACTAGTTTCACGTGCAAGAACAGATTCTCAGTTAACATGGAAATAGTTACTTATCACCACACCTGGCTAAAGGTAAACGCGATGTACGCTTCTGTTATTAGCGCGGTTGACCTGTGTAATCAGCGTAAGGACGACGTATTTGCTTTCTTCAAGCAAAAGGACGCTGAATATATCGGCCTCAACAATTCAAGCCCCGAACACCTGACAACGGTATATCAGGGCGCCATTGACTACAGAAACAACGGTAACTCAGCCGGCGGTAATGAGAGTACGCCTAATACAGCGGATACGACGCCATCTTTCAGAAAAATTAAGCCGCTTGATGGTTATGATATGGGATGGGGGCCTGAGATTTTCAGGTTAGACGGTCACCGTATGCCGACAGCCTCCAGCGTCAACAGGTGGGAGGATTATACTCACTACCCGAGGGCCATACTAAATAATATCCCACAGTTTCCTATCAAAATGGGCGCGTTCTACGTCATGGATCCGAGGGCAACCGAAGCCGCCACAATACTAATGAGACAGGGAATTGAGGTTTACAAGCTGAAAGAGGACGTCGCGCTTCCAGCTGGCTCAACCCTTAAGTTCTATGGCCCGAACTACGCTGAAAATTGGGGCGTAACAAAGAACAGAACCGCTTACATAGGCGTTTTCACAACGAAGCTGCCAAGGTCGCACGCTGAAATACGGAATAATTATTCGGCGGAAGCAAATTTAGTTTCACTTAATTTCATATCAAATCTTAACGGTGTACCTTGGAAACCGCTTACTGACGCCCAAATGCCTACCGCACAGGATATCCCGAATGTAAATGGCGGCGGTGATTGGATGACGCCACTTCCTGAACACCTGGTAGCCAAGGCAGGTTACTATGTTATCCCAACAGCGCAGAAGTGGGCAAGGTACGCAGGCTTCCAGCTCGAACCAAGATCTAATTGCGGCTTACTTTTCTGGGCTCATTGGGATTCTGCAGTCGGCGGTACGCCTCGCGGAGATGTTAACATAACCGGTCAGTTCAACTTAGACCTGGTAAAAACTTTTGATTATACGGCAATCCCGGCCTCCGCTCTTGAGCGAGTTGTTTTCACAGAAGACCAGAACCTTAAGCCGACAAACGAAGACGGATGGGCGCCTCCTTTCATTGGTCAAGACGTCGCTGAATTACCAGATACAAAAGCAACTGTTGAAAGTTCCATCCAGAGCGCTTCGACTGGAAAAGTCACAGTCACAATCAAAGATGCGTGCTTGCACGACGGAATGTGGCTGGATTTCTTCTTCTATGAAGAAGGCGCAGACGAACCTTTCCATGTCTTCCAGCAGGTGTTCGAAGCTCAAGAGCCCGGAACATACAAAGCAGTATTCACGTACGCTGAACTCGTTAAAGCCGGACTTGAACCTGGTTACATATATGCCGTCCACTACAGCAACGAAGCTGGAGATATTGCCGGGTACGGTACTTTCACTAAAGGCGCTCTTGACTTCGACAATCCGTGTATCGTTGTAACTCCATTTGCTGAAATCGAGAAGATAAGCGGTAATCAAAACAAGTTACTTATTTCCATTGTTGAGGAATACGCCAGCGGCGAAAATGCAGAGTTCAAATACGCATTTATTATAAACAATAACGCAGCTGGCACTTATGCTTGCGGCCCATATAACGTATTTGTAGACTCCAAAGGCAACACCCAGATTCGCGAATGCTACATTGTTCAGTAATGTACCATTAGAGATAACCGGAATAGTGTAGATGTAACAAAAACGGGATTGTAACAAAAGTAAGTAAATAATAAATCAAACCACAATATATAGTGGACGTATAGCATTTTGAACACGATATGTTGTAGGGGCGGCGTTATGCCGCCCACTTTTGTTACAACTCCCTAAATATATTGAGTATAGGGTTCCGCTCAACCGCAACATATTACAGTATAGAGGAGTGAAAACGAATGATGAAAAAATTTATGTTTTTTTCCGCGCTCATATTGTGTTTCTCCATAGCGCCTTTCTTAGCGCAGGCGACGACGGATAGCGCGAGTGAAATGATTGTAGGAGTCTGGTCGCTTAATCAGCGTTACATTACCTTTGGCGAATACAATGGCCATCCTCTGATATGGCGAGTGTTGGAAGTAAAGGATAACGATCCGGATTTCATCGGCAAAAGAACAGCTTTCTTGTTGCTGGACGATGTACTGCAGGACGGCAACGGCAATGTGGAATTGGTAGAATTTGGATTATCAAACAGCTTCCCCGACAGCGAAATTGTAAAATGGCTGAATGACGACACAAGCGGATTTTTGACTAAGCTCAACGCTTACCAGCCCGGCATACTCGACACGACATACGGCCCTGATTCACGTAAATGGCCCGACAACGCCCCTGATCACCGCAGATGGGCTGGTGGATCAGAGCTCGGCATATCAAAAGTGTTTCTGTTGAGCGTAGGTGAAGCTCTTGATATAAATTATTTCATAAATGAAACCGATCAGTCTGTGGACGACAACAAATCATCATGGTGGCTGCGGTCGCCAGGTTATGAAAGAGACATTGCGACATCCGTTCTCCATTTTGGAGGCGTCGCTATGAATGGCCCTTTTGTCCACTCCAGGAACGGCGTTCGTCCCTCATTGAAAATTTCTCTTTCATCACATGTTTTTGAGTCTGTTCCCGTTTCATATGGATTGACTGTAAAAACTGATGACGGAAACAACCCCATTGGGGGCGCAAAGATTTCTTTGGCGCCTTCTTCAGGGATGCAAATCATGGAACTGTTTTCAAATTCCGTCGGCATAGCGCGTTTTTCTAGAGTAACTCCTGGCACATATACCGTCACAGTACATAAACCAGGGTATATAACAAAGCAAGAAAACATCACAGTACCAGCGGTAGAAATTCCTACAATATCTCTGACGCCCGACTCGACCGTATTGTCTTACAACGTAAAATTCGGAAGATATAACGGAGAGCCTATTGAATGGGATGTATTGGACATTGTTGACGGCAAGGCTTTGCTTCTCGCAGGAGCATTATTTGAAAGGTATTTTGACGCCTCGGGTAAAAGCGTATGGGCAGATTCTTCACTACGCGCTTATCTCAATAGTAATAGTGTCGGAGATTTCCTGCAAGAGGATAACTTCACCGCCTCTGAAGCCGCCGCCATAAACAACGGGCTATCCGTGACGGGAGATTCTGTTTTCCTGCTTTCTAGAAGCGAAGTATTCAGATATTTACCTGATGCGAGTATGCGGTTTTTCGATAATAAAGAATGGCTCACGCGTACTCCCGCTAACGGAGAAGACGTTATTGTGATAGGCATAGACGGTGATTACGGAGGTGGAATTCCTGCGTTCAGCCGTGACGTGCCCGGTTGGAGCCGCCCAGCTATATGGGTGGATTTAAGCAAATTGATATATGACGTCGGCACAAATACTCTTGTACCTTGAAATTATAGAGTTCATTATGATATTGAGTAATAAAAATAGAGAAATTTAAGGCGAATTAAGTTACAATATATTTGTCTTGTGGCGCATCCCACGTTGTTTGAATTCCTTGATTCGGAAAAGTAGTTCTGAGAACTCTACTTTCTCCTTTTATTATCTCATTTGACCTGTATTTCCGGGTTGTTATTTGGGTAATTATCTCGGAATCAAACAAGAATGGAGTAATGAATGAAAAAATATAAAGTACTAATTACAGTAATATGTTTAAAGTAACATGCGTGGTCGGAACAAGACCTGAAGCAATTAAAATGGCTCCTGTGATTATGAAACTGAAAGACATGAAAGGATTTAACGTTTCATTATTATCTACCGGGCAACACGCTGAAATGCTGGAACAGGCATTAAACCATTTCAGTATTGTTCCGGACTTAAATTTATGCGTGATGAAAGAACGTCAATCCCTTGAACACATAACATCAAGAGTTCTTGAAGGAATAGGAAATTATCTGAATGAAAACGCGCAAGATATAGTATTTGTTCATGGAGACACGACCACAACGCTCGCTGCTTCTCTTGCTGCTTTTTATAATAGAGTTCCCATTGCGCATGTTGAGGCGGGATTAAGAAGCAATGATATAACACAGCCTTTTCCGGAAGAAGCCAACAGAGTATTAACAGATAGATTATCCACATTGTGTTTTGCTCCGACTGCTATTGCCGCCAATAATCTTTTAAAGGAAGGAATTTCAGAAAACAAAATTTGGATAACAGGAAATACGGTAATTGACTCATTGTTTTGGACAATTGAAAATTCGCGCAGTGAAACAATAGCTTTTCCAGGAATGGAGGAAAATACTCCGGTTGTACTCGTAACGGCGCATCGCCGCGAATCATGGGGAAAACCTCTTATCAGAATAGCGTCGGCATTAAAAGAGTTATTAAGTAATTATAACAACCTTCATGCTGTAATACCTCTTCACCTGAACCCTGAAGTAAGGGAAGTTTTTTTCAGCATACTTGATAAAAGCGAGCGGATTCATTATACTGAACCATTAGATTATCCAGAATTTATCAATATGATGAAAAGAAGCACTTTTATTATGAGTGATTCCGGAGGGATTCAAGAAGAGGCTTCCGCACTAAAAAAGCCGTTATTAATATTACGTGAATTATCTGAGCGCCCGGAAGCCGTAAATGAAGGAACGGGAATCATTGTAGGCACAGATACGCAAAAAATAATATCAACCGCTTCAGAACTTCTTAATAGTACTGAGTTATTGGTTTCTTTCTCTAAGAATGGTGGATGTCCTTTTGGAGACGGAAAAGCTTCTATTAAAATTGTGAATATTGTGAAAGATTATTTAGCGCAATCACTGGACAAGAATAAATTGTATAGTTCATTAAACAGACGCTTTGCGTAACGTCGTCCAGCTGCTAAATTCTTTAATTGCTCGTTAAATTTGGTTTTTCTGCTCTCGCGGAGATTTAAAATAAAAGGGATAGTTATGCAAAAGAGTAATATAATATCAAAATTTATCAGAACATACTTTGACCCAAGCCTTGATTTCCGCATTCAGGCTTTTAATTTGCTGGCTTTTACCGGTATGACGGCTGGGATTATTGCCATGTTCACATCATTTATAACAGGGATGAGTATAAATATCATCGTAAGCCTGTTTACGTCTGTATTTGCATTCACTCTAATACAGTTATCACGGAAAAAGAATTGCTACATCTTCTGCTATAGGCTCACAGTAGTTATTGTATTCATTATCGCTTTTCCATTAATGTTCTTTATGGCGGGTGGAAACCATAGCGGTATGCCATGCTATTATGTTTTCGCTATTGTTTTCACGGCTTTAATGCTTGACGGACGAGACATGGTAATAGCTGTATCAGTAGAATTTATTGTTTATATAAGTGCTTGCGTATTTGCCTATTTACGTCCTGATACTGTGACTTTCTTTGAAACGGAGTCGGATTTTTTGATTGACACTTTATCGGCTATGATTACATCCAGCTTGTTGTTGATAATGCTTATTATCCTGTATATCCGCATTTATAACAACAGGCAAAAACAGCTTGAAGGGTTGGGTAAGCTAAAAACCGAGTTTTTGCAGGATATTAGCCATGAAATGCAAAACCCTCTGACTATAATTACAACTGGGATTGATTTTATTAGTAGCTGCGTTAGTAAACCAGATGGCGCTTGTGAAGCGTTAAAAGCGCTAAAAATTGTTCAAAATGAAGCTATGCGTCTTGGGCGAATGGTGGGTAGCATGGTAAAGTTGGTCGCTATGAGCGGCAATACCGAGAGCCGAGAGAAGGTAAATTTTTCCGTTATGCTTAATAATTGCGCTGAAATGTTCCGGCTTATACTTGAAAAAAAATTGTGCACTCTGAGAGTTGATATCCCTCGAAACTTGCCGTATGTTTATGGCGTCGCTGACCGACTTACTCAAGTGCTGACAAATTTACTGTCCAACGCTGTAAAGTATACGCATCTAAACGGTCAAGTTACACTTGAAGCGTTGTATGACTCAGCATTTATCACTGTCATCGTGAGAAATTCAGGCGAAAGTATACCACCCGCTATTTTGCCTCACATATTTGAGCGCGGCGTATCGGGTAAAAAGAGTTCCGGTTTTGGTCTGCCTATATGTAAGACAATTGTGGAGGCGCATGGCGGAGCAATTAATGTTGAAAGCAAGCCGGGCAAAGGAGCGGTTGTTGCATTTACTCTCCCTGTCTATGGAGGACAAAGCGAGGTGCGCGGGTATGAATGAAAAAGTAATATTATGCATTGAGGACAACATAATTGTACAAGGTTTTAATAAACCGCAATTTGAGGAGCACGGATATAAGGTTAGAATTGCCATGACGCTTTCTGAAGCATGGGAAGCTCTTGAGCTTGAAACCCCAGATCTTATCATCCTTGATATTAATATGCCTGATGGGAACGGATTGGAGTTTTTACGAAAACTACGAACTTCGAATTCTAAATGTTTAAATGTACCCGTTCTTATACTTTCTGGATATGGTGAAGATGAAGATATTGTGAACGGATTCGAAAGCGGTTGTAACGACTATCTCGCAAAACCCTATACTTTCCCTGTATTGCTTTTGCGAACCAGGGAACTTATTAATCGTGCAAGATATACCGAAACCATAACAAAAGGCAATCTATTACTGAATATGACATCAATGACTGTATTTCTGAACGGTGTTGACTTGTTTCTGCAACCAAAGGAGTTTGCCATTCTTTCGCTCTTTTTCAAACGCGATGGAGATACGATATTGGCAAGATATATTTATGAAAATATATGGAAGCAACCAATGGGCGTGGATACAAGCGCAGTCAAAAACGCCATCTCGCGGCTTCGGAAAAAACTGGTCGGGTCCGGATATACAATCACCGCAAAACGTGGCGAAGGATATAGTTTAGAGAAGGATTAGAATAAAATGAAACAACACTCAATGGTTATTACAGGCGGAGCTCAACTTAAAGGTTCAGTCACAACTCAAGGCGCAAAAAACGCAGCGCTTACCATTATGCCGATAGCTCTTTTACTAAAAGGCAAAAAATGGAGACTTTCAAATGTTCCGAAATTGCTTGACACACAAACAATGATTGACCTACTTGCATCCTTGGGAGTGAAAATATCACAGGAAGGAAATAATGACATTATTTTTGACGTCCCTTCCGAGATAAGCTATGAAGTCTCAGAACAAAAAGCCCGTAAAATGAGGGCTTCATCTTTGATGTTAGGGCCGCTTTTGTCGCGTTGTAAACGCGCAATTCTCCCATTGCCCGGCGGCTGCTCAATAGGAAGCCGACCGATTGATCTTCATTTAAAGGGTTTAGTTCAAATGGGTGCGGAGATAGAAATAAAAGACGGCTCAGTTTACGCACATGCGAAAAGATTAAGAGGATGCAGGATTTATCTTGACTTTCCTTCCGTTGGCGCAACTGAAAATTTAGTAATGGCAGCCGCTTTTGCAGAAGGGACTACTACAATAGAAAACACCGCAAGAGAGCCCGAGATATTCAATCTTACTGAAACTTTAAAAGCTATGGGAGTCCCTATTGAAGCCGATGTTACAGGACTTATTAAAGTTACAGGGATAGAAGAGCTTGATAATGTACAAGCAAAAGTAATTCCTGACAGAATAGAAGCGTGTACTTATATACTCAGCGGAGTTATTACCGGAAGTGAAGTTACAGTAAATGATATAATACTGCCCCATGTCGACGCGCTTTTAGCGAAACTTGAAGAAGCCGGTTGCGGGTTTACGGTCAAAAACAATTCAGTTACAGTCCATCCAATGGAAAAAGTTAAAGGATATCTTCCGTTACGCCCAATTTCAGTAAAAACACTTCCTTTTCCGGGATTTCCAACAGATGCACAACCTCAGACTATGGCTGTTTTGGCGCTTGCAAACGGAGTAAGTACGATACATGAGAATCTTTTTGAGACAAGATTTATGCACGCTGCAGAGCTCAATAGAATGGGGGCAAATATAGAGGTAAGCGGAAATCTAACGGTAATAAGAGGAGTAAAGGAACTAAAAGGAGCTAAAGTTATGGCTACCGATTTGAGAGCCGGCGCCGCCCTCATTTTAGCGGGACTGGCAGCCCAGGGAGAAACTGTCGTGCAAGGGTTTGAGCATGTTACAAGAGGTTACGAATCAATTGAGAATAAACTATCATTGATTGGCGCAAAAGTACATATTGAAGAAAATGAAATTGACGAATGAGGATAAGACAATATTAGACATAAGCGTTCTTGCATTCATAGGACCCGCGGGGACGGGCAAAAGCGAGCGCGCCCTCTCAGTAGCTCGTGAGAATGCTGTTGATTATATAATCGACGATGGCTTAATAATAGCTCGCGGTCAGATAATGACCGGTAAAAGCGCGAAAACTGAAAAGAATATGGTTCGTGCAATTCGACGCGCTATTTTTCACGATTCGGAACATAGACAAAATGCGGTTAATTTTCTTTCGTCAAAGACGCCATGCAGGCTCCTTATCCTTGCTACATCAGAAGATATGGTATATGAAATAATAAAAGCTCTTTGCCTTCCAAACCCTGACAGAATAATAAGCATATCCGAAGTCTCAACTCAAAAAGAAATTGAAAGCGCTCTTAGAGAGAGACGAGAAAACAGACAGCATACCATTCCGGTTGCATACGCGCAAATCCAGCGAAGGTTTTCAGGTAAACTTGTGCGACAGGTAATGGGGATGTTTAAATGGGGAAAAGATGACCTGAGAACTATTGTGAAGCCCCCTTTCAGTTTTAACGGAGATGTAATTATTGAAGAAAACGTTATTCATACAATAGTGCGACATTTGCTATCATATGGCGATCGAGTAAAGAAAATAAAGGAATTAGTAATAAAATCGGACTCAAATGCAGGGTCTATTTCTGTTGATGTAGTGATAAATATTAGTTCATCTCCAAAAGAACATAGCGTTTTCGATTTAGCTAGAAAATTGCAGCGAAAAGTCAGAAGAGGCTTGGGATACTTTACCGGAATAGAAATTAAGAAAGTTGATATTAAAATTGACGAGGTATCATTCAATGAATAAAGAGTTTTACTCAATAACCTCAGCATGGATGGAATTAAGAGAGCGTGTAAGTAACTGCACAGAGTGTAAATTGTGCGAAACACGCGCCAATACTGTTTTCGGACAAGGAAACGTAGATAACGGAGTGGTACTGATAGGAGAAGGGCCTGGAGAAGACGAAGACATACAAGGCCTTGCTTTTGTAGGCAAAGCCGGACAACTTCTCACGCAAATACTGGAAGCCGGCAAAATTTCAAGAGAAGATATTTTTATAATGAACATAGTGAAATGCAGACCGCCGGATAACAGAGTACCAACAACAGAAGAAATGGCAAAATGCAATCAACACCTTGAGTCACAGCTTGCGTTGCTTCGCCCGAGGGTAGTTGTTTGTTTGGGAAATACTCCAATGAGGTGGCTCCTTCAAACAACGGAAGGTATAACGAAAATGAGAGGGAAATGGTTTGACTGGAGAGGAGCAAAACTTATGCCAATGTTTCATCCCAGCTACCTGCTGAGAAACCAGTCTCGCGCGGAGGGAAGCCCAAAGCATCAAACTTGGTTGGACGTGCAGGCTCTAAAAAAAATAATATAACATTACCTTTGCTCGCGTTGTGTATAGCAAGCGAGATATACAAAGACATTTATTTTTAAAGTTACATATCGGAGGAATACAAATGGAAGAATTTAAAAGAATTCCCAATCATATAGCAATCGTGCTAGACGGGAACGGACGCTGGGCAAAGAAAAGGGGATGGCCTCGCTTAATGGGTCATCGTTCAGGATTGAAGAACCTCGAAGTGATTACAAGGCTCATAAAGAAATATGGCGTGCATTACCTTTCAGTCTATGCTCTCTCAACCGAGAACTGGAGCCGCCCAACAAAAGAAATTGAGGGGCTTATGAGCTTTTTCCGTTACTATATCAGACGTAAAGTACAGGAAGTTTACGATGAAGGCGGAAGGATACGATTTTCAGGACGCAGGGACAAGCTTCCAGAGGACCTTGCAAAAATGATGACTGAAACCGAAGAATACACAAAAGATGCTGGTATATTTCATTTCATAATTTGTGTTGATTATGGCGGACGGGCTGAAATAGTCGACGCTGTTAATTCTTTTATTTCAAAAGGTAAATTTATAAGCGATGACGGGAAATTCGTCCCTATAACCGAAAATGACATCAGTAATAATTTATATTTACCAGATGTTCCTGATCCTGATTTAGTCATCAGGCCAAGCGGAGAATTTCGTACAAGTAACTTTTTATTATGGGAAAGCAGTTACAGTGAATACTATTTCACTGACGTTTTATGGCCTGATTTTAACGAAGCTGAGCTTATAAAGGCCTTAAGAGAATACGAACAAAGGGATAGAAGATATGGCGCCGTTAAAAAGTAACGATGTTATGCGCCGTGCAGTAAGCGGAGCTTTTGTTGCAGCGGCAATTATTTCCGGAATATGGTACGGGGGGTGGTTTTGGGTTACTGTGGTTGTTTTTTTCTCCATGATATCATTATCCGAGTACTATAGAATAGTTTCAACGCAAGCGCGCATTTCAAGAGGAGTTGGATATATTGCTTCAGCACTGGTACTTACTTCGACAGTTGAAGGGCTTCATCCTATTTCTATTTCATTAACTTTAGCATTGAGCGCTTTTTTGATTTTAATGATTGAAATTATCAGACGTCAGATGCAGGGAGTCAGTTATGCGATACTAAACGTTGGAGTAACTCTTTCGGGTGTTCTTTATGTAACTTTACCGTGGTGCTTCATGCTGCTCATAAGGAATTTTCCTGCAGGCCGACTCATTTTAGTTTCACTATTTTGCTGTACATGGGGCTGCGATGTTGCATCATACCTGATCGGTTCACGCTGGGGAAGCCATAAATTATGCAACAAAATAAGCCCAAATAAAACTTTCGAGGGCTTTATAGGCGGATTTGCAGGGAGCATCCTAATGGCTGGAATTTTAGTGTTTGCATTAGAACAGGGAGTATTCCCAATATTATGGATAGGCATCATATGCGGATCTTTGGGGCAAATGGGGGACCTTGCAGAATCTCTTCTCAAAAGAGAAGCAGGAATAAAAGATTCAGGCAACATAATTCCCGGGCATGGCGGAGCTCTTGACCGCTTTGACAGCATTCTGATTAATGGGCTCTTCATTTACGTACTATGTATTGTGCTTTATAGTTATTAAATAATTTTGAAGAAAGAATAGGAAATTATATGAATAGAAAAAGAATTGCAATAATAGGTTGTACAGGAAGCGTAGGGAGCGCTGCGCTTGATATTTGCAGGAGATATCATGATCATTTTGAAGTGAAGGCTCTTGCCGCAAACAGTAACATACATAAATTGAATAAATTAGCTCAAGAATTCAGAGTAATTAATAATGAAAATAAAGATAGCAAAACTACTGAAATATTAACTTGCCTTACAAATGAAATAACTGCTAAAGAACTTGAATTAAACATCCCGCTTGAGGAACTGGTAACGCGGGATGATATTGACCATATTGTATTTGCAGCTTCTGGAACAGATACAATAAGGGCGCTTCAATTAGCATTATCTGCAGGGAAGGAAATTTCTTTAGCTAATAAAGAAAGCATAGTAGTAGCAGGCGATTGGGTGCTCCCACAGGTAAAATATAAGAATCAGCTGCGTCCATTAGACAGTGAACATAACGCTTTATGGCAGTGCCTTCAAGGAGAAGATATCAGCAATGTTTCATGCGCTTACCTTACAGCTTCAGGAGGAGCTTTTTTAAATTACCCCGTAAGCGAACTTTCAAACGTGACTCCTGCTATGGCGCTCAAACACCCGGTATGGAACATGGGACAAAAAATAACCATAGACAGCGCGACCCTAATGAACAAAGGAATTGAACTAATTGAAGCAATGATGCTTTTCGGTCTTAAGCATCATCAAGTCAGAGCTGTTATATCACCGGGGTCTTTTGTACATGGGTTTCTGGAATTCTGCGACGGCTCCGTTAAACTGTTAGCGGCTACTCCTGATATGCGTTTACCTGCACTTGTATGTTTTTCATACCCGCATCGCCTTCCTCTCAGGATAAAAGAGCTGAAGCCCGAAAATTATCCAAGAAGTATTTCATTTGAAGCCCCTGATGAAAGACGCTTCCCCTGTTTAAAACTTGCGCTTGAAGCCGCCAAAGAAAGAGGTCGGCTGCCGGCTCTTTTAATAGGCGCAGACGAAATTGCAGTTGAAGCTTTCATTGAGGGCAAAATTGGGTTTACAAAGATTGCGGTTGTAGTGGAAGAAGTCATGAATTCATGTAACGGGCATTCTCCAAGCACGCTTGAAGAAGCTTTGGATACCGTTGAAGCGGCAAAAATGCAAGCGAAAAGAATTATTGAAGGAGCAAAATAAATGATAATAGACCTTTCATACCCTATTAAACCCGATATGCTGGTCTGGCCGGACAGCCGCAGGCCGGTATACGAATGGAAAAGCCGAATCAATTCTGAAGGGTGGAATGAGACTTACATTAGAATGTCGGTGCATACAGGTACTCACGTTGACGCTCCGCTTCACATGATCAGGGAAGGCAAGTCGCTTGATGTACTGCAATTAAGTCATTTTTGGGGATTAGCCCGATTGTACAGGATGAGCGACGAGCCGCGTAATCAGGATATAAACCTTGAGGCGCTTCGTAATTCAGGTTTCTGCCTTGAGTATGCGGAAATATTTGTAATGCAAACGGGTATTGAGTGTTATTCGGAAACGCAGGATTATAATTATAAATATCCTGTTCCAACGATTGAGCTTCTTGAATGGCTTATACAAAAAGGAATGCGCGCTTATATGACCGACGCAACATCGGTGGACAGAGCAAACGATAGAGAAATGCGAAATCATAAATACCTTTTTGAACATGGAATACCGATAGTAGAAAATCTGAAAAACCTATCAAAGCTGCCGGTAAACGCCAATTTCACCATTTGCGCGATGCCGCTTTTGTTACATGCCCGCGAAGGCTCGCCATGCCGTGCAGCAGCGATGATATAGATGGAAGGAGCAGGATAAATAATGCTTGTAAGTTTATTTTCATTCATTTTCGTAATAGCGGTTTGTGTCCTTGCGCATGAGATTGGGCACTACAAGACAGCTAAAATGCTGGGCGTCCAATCGCATGAGTTTGCCTTCGGGATGGGGCCGCTTATCTATCAAAAGAAAGATAGGGAGGGAATGTTGTGGTCTATACGCGCTTTTCCAATAGGAGGCTTTGTGCGAATAGCGGGTATGGGCGAAGAAAACGACGAAAATGGAGAAACCGTTAAACCGGGGATGGGGTTCAATGATAAACCGGCTTGGGTAAGATTTTTAATACTTTTTAACGGTTCCCTTATGAACATATTACTGGCAATAATTCTTACGGCGTCACTCCTTTACGGATACGGTGTAGTAGATATACAAAACACTCGTATTGGTACAATTATTCCCGATAAACCAGCTGAGAGCGCAGGATTTTTGCCAAATGACAGGATAATCGAAATTAACGGCGAGGCAGTTGACGATTGGCGTTCAATGACAGCAGGAATTAGGCGGCATGCACTTGATGGAATCGTAAATTTCAAAATTGAGAGGGAAGGCGACATTCTTGAAATAAATGTTAATATTCCCATTGATCAAGAAAGTGAAGTACCAATGCTTGGGATAACGCCGTCAATAATAACATACACGCTGATTGAATCCATAACTAATTCTTTCAGTTATATCATCAATATCGGCATTGAAATGCTTAGAGGAGTATATAATTTAATAACCGCAAAAGAATCAGTTGATATAGCAGGCCCCGTTGGTATAGCTACAATGGCTGGGCAAGCCGCGCGAGCAGGGACATGGAATCTTATTACTTTTTTAGCGCTGATAAGCCTTAACCTTGGAATATTAAACCTTTTCCCGTTTCCAGCATTGGACGGCGGCCGATTATTCCTGATATTGGGCGAAATCATTTTCCGACGCCGCATTCCCGAGAAAATCGAAAATTACTTACATTTTGCAGGTTTTGTTTTTCTAATAGCGCTTATTTTGATAGTTACCTGGCAGGATATTGCCAGATTAATAAAACAATGAGCTCGCAAGTCAATATTCAGGGCTTAAGAATCGGAGGAGGAGCGCCTGTAAGAATTGAGAGCATGTTAAAGGCGCCTCTTACAAACCTTGAGGGCTGTATATCGCAGTGCGAGAGACTCTTGGCAGCTGGCTGTGAAATGGCTCGCGTTGCGCTTCCTGACGCCGGACTTGGTCAAAACTTAAACAAATTAATTCAAGGGACTGCTCTGCGGCTTATGGCAGATATTCATTTCGACCCGGATATAGCCATTGCCGCAATGATAAACGGTTGCAAGAGCGTCAGGATAAACCCTGGAAACATGTCGACTTACAAGCTTGCAGAAATGATAAAGGCAGCAAAAGATTACGATGTTGTAATACGGATAGGCGCAAATGGTGGTTCGCTTGGGAATTTTCACATGCAAAAAGCAAACGGTGACAGAGCGCTGGCTCTTTTTTACGCTGTCGAGGAACAAGCGGAGATTTTAATTAATAACAACTTTAGCGAGAACATTATATTATCCGCTAAATCCTCAAACGTCCCTGAAACCATAAGGGCTAATTCTCTCATATCAAAAAAATATAATTACCCAATGCACATAGGTATAACTGAAGCCGGCTTCGGAACAGAAGGGATTGTTAAAGGCGCTGTTGGTATTGGCAATATGCTGTCGCAAGGTATTGGAGACACTTTGCGCGTGTCCTTAACGGACGAGCCCGAGGAGGAAGTGCGCGCAGGCTACGCAATATTAAACGCGCTTGGATTAAGAGAGCATGGAGTTAATATAATCTCCTGCCCGACATGCGGCAGGAGGAGGCTTGATGTAAAAGAGCTTCTTAAAGTCATAGAGCCGTTAATTAATGAAATCCCGGAAGGCGCCATTAAAAACTTTGCGGTGATGGGATGCGAAGTAAACGGCCCAAGAGAAGCAAAACACGCCGACTTCGGAATAGCCGGAACGCCAAACGGAGTAGTAGTGTTTAAAAAAGGTGAAATTATAGGGACGTTTTCGATTGAGGAGCTGCCGGAAATTGTTAGAAAACAGTGTGAAGTTAGGAGTTAGGAGTAGCTTTGCAGTTACAGCCCCGACTCGTTTATATTCTTATATTCCTCGCTGAGTTTTCTAGCGAAAGATGCATCCCTACGGGATGCGGAAATGTTTTGCGTTGGAAAGAATACCTTGCCCTCCAAAGGAGAGGATTTGCCGCATATTAATAGAATCTTTGAAATGATGAAATTATAACCATTTGGGTTTGTTTCCCTGAGCGACACGCGCCGGAAAATTTCGAATTGCCAAATATAGCGTTGTAGGAGTGCCTTTACTGTCTTTCTTCGCACTTCATTCTATTCTATGTGGCTGCGGTGTCATTGACTGGTGAAGGACTGCGTGAACAATAATCTTATCCGAGCAATGTCGATAATAGATTGTATGACTGCCTACAAAAGAGCTACGTATACCATTACCCAAGTCTCCCGAACGGTCTATCCCTATCTGAGGTCTTTGAGCAAGCATATCTATCTTATTGCTAATTTCTTGCATATATTTTGCAGATTGAACCATGCCCCATTGGGACTTGGTGAAGCGCCTGATCTCACTCGTGTGAACTTTAGCTCTTTCTGTGATAAATTTTCCTAACATTATTGGTCGTATTTTCCAGCCATAAGATCACTAAAGAATGAATCGAAATCTTCAATTTTTCCGGCTGCTTCATCAGCAAGTGAACGCGCCAATTCTTCTTTCAGATATCGCATTTTGAATTCTTCGATAGTATCGTAATCCCTAGACGACATGACAACCGCAACAGGCTTTCCGCTTCGGGTTATCTGCACCGGCGTTCTTTGAGTTTTTAATAATAATTCTCCAAAATTAGTCTTCGCTTCGTTCGCAGTTAATACCTCCACAATAAAACCCTCCAATCGTTCATATACATTATTATAGTCGTTTCGTTCGATTTCACAAGAGAACAATGTTTTCGTAGGGAAATTATAAATAGTCACAAAAATCAGTGCAAAGAGTGATCGAGAGTGTATGGTCTATATTTTTGCCTTTTCTTTTCTTAACTTCACTCTTCAAACTTCACTCTTCACACTATATTTAAGTACCCAATAACCGCCTTTCGCCGTGCCGACTCGCTCAACTAAGCCTGACTCTTTCAGCGCGTTTATACTTTTTTGAACGCCGCGAGTCGTTATACCTATTTCATAAGCTATCGCACCTCTGCTTATCTTTGGATTTGCAAGCATCATCTTGATAATTTTCTGTTTTGTTCCGTTTTCGGTGAACTTTTCAGTGAACTTTTCAGTGAACTTTTCAGTGAACTTTTCAGTGAATTCAACACCGAACTGCGTTTCGGTGTCAAATCCAATCATAACCGCTCCATTGTTGACTTCGTAGAACGGTTCCGGCTTACCCCACGTCTTGCATGAGTTGGCGATTTTCTCCACGCCGCGTCCCCAAGCCTCAATCTGCCCTGAACGGAAAAACGCGCCAGCTACAAGTGGGTTGTATGGCATAGAAGTGTGTGTAGATAAAAGCTTCTCTACTGTCCAATTTTCGGGTAGCCTGCCATCATTGTAAATCAAAACCTTTTCGGGATAAATATGGATATGAATCGGATTACCCGTACTGTAATCACGGTGAATAATTGCGTTCAAAACCGCCTCTCTGAACGCTTGGCGTGGTATCGGATAGGTTTCTATCCGTTGAAGTCCTTCGTAGCTGATAATTCCTTTAAAATACTTCAAATAAACCAAGTCCTCCGCTTTATCGGCCATTGTGATTAGCGGGCCATGGATTTCATCCTGATAGAGAATATCGGTTGCATTTTCAAAGAATCCGATTTTGATATACGCGCCCGGTATCCAGTTTTCCGGGTCTTGGTGGAACAGTAATATCGCAGAACGTTTGAGGTAATCACTCTCAACGAGCCTCAAATTATGTAAAAGCATTTCGTCTGTGATTTCCAAGTCTCGCGCGGTAAGGCGAGCACTCGCTATTGCCTTGCGGCGAAACGCCTTGAAAGCGTCACCCTCGAAATCAGCGAACTTCACATAAGGCACTGGAACGCTGTCCCAAGTTTTTCCCTGAACGCGTAGAATGAATCTGTCAAGCTCTGTGCCGGACAACTCTTGCGTTGTACTGCCAGAACGCAAATAGTATCTGCCGTTACAACTAATTGGAAATGAGTATGACTTTATAGCAATAGATATGTATTGTTTACCATCGGACTCCAAAACGTCAATCGACGGGATAATGCCCATTGCGCTTCTAATTTTATTGGGCAAATCCTCTAACAGTTTTTCAGTATTAGGAACGCCCATAATTTCGCCATTATTGCGCCGCCCAATTTCCATAACGCCGCCGCCTGCGTTAGCAAAACCGCAAAGTGTACTTAAATAATTATCGTGCCACGACTGTTTCCATTCGAGATTTTGATTCTCCACTTTTGAGCCTCCTAAAGTATGCAGTACTATTAATCATATCACAACAATACTTGCCGAAAGAATACACTTGGTTTACTATGCAATTACTATTATAAATATTATGTTATACTTCAATAATGTATATAATGTGAATATTCTTGTGCTCAGATGTAAGGTATGATGCACTTTTAAAATTCAACACTCTTGGGAGGTTACGTTGTGAATTCCGATAGAATTTCTTTGTCTCCGCCGACTTCTGCTACTAATAAACCCATTATAATTGAGAACTACGGTAAATTTCTAAATAAACTGTTTCAAATGATAATAAAAGGAGCACTTCAAAACTGGGGAGGGGTATTAGACTCTTTACCAGAGCTTCTAAATGCGGCAGGATTATCCGATTCCGAGGGCGAAAAAGGCTGGCAACTCGTCAACCAATCAATGGGCAAAGCAATTGTTGAATTAATTAATGATAATAGATTTTTCTTTTCTCATCTAAGCGAAGATGATCTTCAGCAAAGTATTAAAGATCAAATAATGAATCACGACAATCTTTATTTGGACAGTAATTTCTTTGAAAGACCAGAGCAAAGTCAGTTAGTAAAAGTAATGCAGAAATATATGAAAGAATGGCTTGTTACAGTAAGGGTGGAAAAAGAAATATCCGAGTCGCTAGCATATCGACTTTCGAGTTATTTCATTTACGCGCTTAATGACGAATGGCGAAATAACCGCTCAAAATATGAATCTCTGAAAGAGCGTTATGATACTCCATTCTCAAAAGCCAGCCACAGAGAAGATGATTGGAGATTATATTCGGCATGGATGGATAAGCAAGTACATGAAAACGTATTTGATGAAACTTTCTGTCTGAAACAAATTTATGTCGATCTTTTAGCATTTTATGAAATAAAAGACAGAAAAAAGGTTATACCTGAAAATGCCGGGGAAAAAACCACTCAAGAAACAAAGAAAAGAATTGTTGTTGAATTGGAAAAGCATCTTGATAATTGGTTAAACGCAGGAGACAAAGATGATGCTATCCGCGTCATAAGCGGTAGCCCAGGCAGCGGAAAATCGTCATTTGCAAAGATATTCTGTTCAAGACAAACTGAAAAACGCAGGTTACTATTCATTCCACTCCATCAATTAGACTTGAAGGAAGATATTTCAAAAGGGATTAATATATACCTTCGTGACTGTAATTTTTTTCGTGATTATGAAAAACTATATGATGAAGAAGAAAAACTTCTCATAGTATTTGACGGATTGGATGAACTGATGCAACAAGGAAAATCCTGTATTGAAGCAGCTCAGCAATTTGTTGAAGAAGTAGAAAGACACATAGGCAGAAAAAATAGTAATAAGCTCACCATAAATGTCTTAATGACGGGGCGAGATTTGTCAGTACAACTTAATAAAACAATTTTCAGAAAAGAAGGGCAAATATTGTATATATTGCCATATTTCGTGACAAAAGACGAGCGTGAAGATCAAAAAAAATATGTATATATTGACGAAAAACGTTTACTGGAAGAGGACAAAAGGGATATCTGGTGGAGAAATTATGGTAGTTTTACTGGAAAAGCATATGATAAATTTCCGGATGAACTGTGCGGTAAGAATTTGGACGAATTAACAAAATATCCTTTGTTGAATCATCTGATTGCCAGAAGCTATGCAAGAGGAAAAACTAAATTCTCGGCAGAAACAAATATCAATGCTGTTTATAAAGATTTGATTGAAGCGATTTATGAAAGAAATTATTCAAGTAGCGGAAGGTATAAGTTTTTGTTGAACATAGATGAAAATGATTTTTTCATCTTGTTGGAAGAAATAGCCATTTCCGCATGGCACGGAGGCTCAGAGCGAACGACCACAACAAAAGAAATTGAAGAACACTGTAAAAATTCTGGAATAAGCAAACTTTTAAGGCAATTATCCAACTCGGATAACATTGGAGTTATTAGTTTACTTATTGCTTTTTATTTTCGACAGTACGACCCTCATACTATCAACGAAACGACATTTGAGTTTACTCATAAGAGCTTTTGTGAATACCTTATCGCAAGAAGAATAGTAAGACAACTTGAAATGACGCTTGATATGTTAGGAAAAAAGAATACCTATGAAGGTTGGTCAAATGAAGAAGCTTTAAAGAAATGGATAACGTTGTGCGGAAAAAGTTCTCTTGACACTTACAACTTTGAATTCATACGCAATGAAATAAAGCTAAAAGAAAAAGATAGAATTGCAGAATGGCAACATATGCTTTGCGAATTGGTCGGATACATGCTTCAAAATGGAATGCCGTTTGAATGTGTTCCCAGAGTAAGTTTTAAAGAGGAATGTAAGCAATCAATAAACGCGGAGACTGCCCTGCTTGCAGCCTTAAGCGCCTGTTCTGCTGTAACTGGAAAGGTCTCTAACATTAAATGGGAGAAAAACACCACCGCCGGAGAATGGATATCTAAATTATTCGGACAACTGGTAATAGATATGAACTCATCAATAAGAGTAATCGAATATTTAAAACGAGATATAACTCTTGCCCGCAAGTGTCTCAACCATATTAATTTAAAAGACCAGTGTTTGATTGCAAGAGATCTTATTGATTCTAACTTAACCAGTTCAAATTTAAGCAAAACTGATTTACGAGATGCTGATTTAAGCTTTTCTGATTTAAGCTTTTCTGATTTAAGCGAAGCTAATCTGATTGAAGCTGATTTGATGGGTGTTGATTTTAGTTATGCTGATTTGTGCGGCGCTGATTTGTGCGGTGCTAATTTACGATATGCTAATTTACGACGCGCTGTTCTGCATAAAGCTGATTTGAGCGAAGCTAATTTGCGTAATGCTAATCTGCTTAAAGCTGATTTAAACGAAGTAGATTTGCGTAGTGCTAATTTACGTAACTCTAATTTACGCGAAGCTGATTTGACCGGTGCTGATTTGTGTGATGCTGATTTGAGAGGTGCTGATTTGCGCGGTGCTAATTTGTACTGTGCTAAATTGGAAAATGCTAATTTTTGTTATGCTGACATAAGAGGAGTTAGCCTAAAAAGCGTTGATTTCAGAACATCTAAGATTGATATGATAATTTACGACCAATTAGATTCTGAACTTGGAGTGAACTTAAATAAATTTAAAGAAGCAAAGAAAATTTTGAATGAAAGAGAATAATCATCAACCTCACAGAGGCGACACACATTCATGACAACCAAAAATACACAATTCTCATGGAACCAAATTAAGGGTTTTTGAAATTGATTGATGTTACCGGCATTATCACCGCGTTCGGTGAAAAGTAGTTTAACCAAACGCTTTGCAAGGTAAATGGCAACTTGGTCAGGCTCGGCGTGTTCAATGAAGGAACGTTTCACTGGCATAAACATGATAATGAAGATGAATCTTTCTTCGTTCTCAAGGGCGAATTGTTCATTGATCTTGAAAATGAAACCGTCTCACTGAAATTTCATCAGGGCATTACAATCCCCAAAGGCGTACTTCACAAGACGTATGTGAAAGAGCCAACCGCCGTCTTAATGGTTGAAGGAGATTCGGTAACGATAGCGGGGGACTAACAACCTGAACCGGATTAACGCTCAAAGGATTTACACAGCGAGTATGGTATTCACAATAGCGCAGTATGAAACAGAAGAGGAAAATCATGAACGAGATAAAAGGCAATACCCGACAAAGCAGTTTGCAACGCGCCATGCTGACGGCAGAAATTTTCCTTATAACTACAGGCATAGGTTATATATTTCGCTATATTGACTTTCCCGATACTAATATTGTAGTCGTTTATCTTCTTGCCGTTTTGACGACTGCGTGGCTTGCGCGAAGTTTCATTTTTGGGTTTATCGCATCAATATTAGCAACGTTTTTGTTTAATTACTTTTTTGCGGAACCAATTTACACTTTCTCAGTCAATGACCCGAATTATATAGTCACTTTCGTAATAATGACTATCACCGCCCTTATTACAAGCACCCTTACATCTCATGCCCAGCGCAGCGCGGCAGAAGCTAAAGTAAAAGAAGCGGAAACAAAAGCAGTATATAATCTCACCAATCACTTAACAGATGCAAAAGATATCCATGACATCGCCGGAATTGCCGCATTCACCATCAGCGAATGTTTTTCGTGTAATGTCGCCTGTCTCTGTTTTAGTGAGGATAACATGCCCGAGAATACCTTTATTCAACAAATGTTTGGCGGAAAACTGGTAAGGCGGGAAGTTGCGGATGTTGACGAAATGAAACACCGTATTGAGGGCTTGCGTACCGGCTTTGATATTGACGCGGAATTTTACAACTGGCCAATCTATGGTCGGGAGAGCATACTCGGCGTTATTCGCATTCCTAACGACAGGGCAAATACAATGAATGAAGCGCAAATGAGATTATTGCGTTCAATGATAGAAAGCGCCGCCCTTGCGATGGACAGGTTTCGTTCAGCTGAACAACGTATTAAATCACGGGAAGAAATCGAAAAAGAACGTTATCGCGCTAATCTTCTCAGGGCTATATCGCATGATATTCGCACCCCGCTTTCCGGTATGATAGGGACAACTGAAATACTCTTGAGTTTGACTGAGCCGGGCGACCAGCGTTATGAACTTTTGCGCAGTATACAAAAAAGCGCCGACTGGCTTCATTCGTTGGTGGAGAATATACTAAACCTCACCCGACTGCAGGATGGCAAACTATCCGTCAACAAACAACAGGAAGCCGTGGAGGAAGTTATTGGCGGAGCGGTAAGCCATATAGCGGCTCGCGCAACCGAGCATGAGATTTCTGTAAATGTACCGGACGAATTGCTCCTTGCACCTATGGACGCAAAGCTCATTGAACAAGTTATTATCAACCTTTTGGATAACGCCGTCAAACACACTAAACCGGGTCGGGAAATAAGCATTGTTGTAGAGCTTTGCGAAGAAGAGAATATGGTCAAATTCATAATAAGGGACAGAGGCACGGGTATTCGCAAAAAAGACTTGCCAAACATTTTCATGATGTTTTACACTTCTCATGTTGAAAACATGGACGTAAAGCAGGGCATGGGCTTGGGGCTTGCGATTTGTGAAACAATAGTAAAGGCGCACGGCGGGAGCATAGAAGCCCATAACCGCAAAGACGGGCCGGGTGCTGAATTTATTTTTACGTTACCCTTGGAGGCACGATGAATAAACACAATGAAATTATCCTTGTTGTCGAAGATGACTCACAAATACAGAGCTTTATCTGTTACACGCTGAAAAACGAGGGTTTTACCTATGTAACAGCGAACAATGCTCAAAACGCTTTGAGCAAGTTGGTTTCAGAGCGAATCGACATATTACTGCTTGACCTAGGATTGCCAGATTTTGACGGAGTAGAAGTCATAAATAAAGTGCGGGAATGGTCAGAAATACCAATTATTGTCATTTCCGCAAGGGATCAGGACAAAGAAAAAGCAGCCGTGCTCGACAGCGGTGCGGACGATTACCTGACAAAACCTTTTTCTGCTATTGAGTTGATGGCGCGCATCCGCGTTTCCCTGCGCCATCTCAATAAGCGTGGAACCCGTGGAACACAAGCCGTCATCGCAGTTGGCGGCTTGACAATGGATTTTGATAAACACCTTGTTAATCTTGACGGTGCGGAAGTTCATTTGACGCCTATGGAATATAACCTGTTGTCGTTTCTTTTTAAGAATATGGGCAAAGTTCTGACGACAAATAATATCATCCGCGAAATATGGGGAATTGGTTACGGGACTGACACTCAAGTATTAAGGGCGCTTATGGCTGGTTTACGAAGAAAAATTGAAACAAATCCTGCAAAACCGCGTTATATTATGACTGAAATCGGCGTAGGTTACAGACTTGTAGATGAATAACTATCAATCTTAATTATATTCTCACAGCTTTCTCACACGAAAAGGACATTTCTCACACCGCCCTCACAGCATTTCTTTTATCATGGTTACATAAATATTTTATAGCTGACGGGAAGAGTATCTGTTCCGGCAATGGCATGAAATACTAAATCCCGTCATGGTAAAGGAGAAACAGAGAATGAAGATGTTTTCAAATAGAAAGAACGGTGGATACACCATTATCGTGGGTTGTGGACGTTTGGGTGCGAGCCTTGCCAATACGCTTTCTGACGGCGGCGGAAATATTTCCGTTATCGACAAAAACCCAAATGCATTTCGCAAGCTCTCTCCATCATTCGGCGGTATTGCGGTGACAGGCGACGCAACGGAAATGAACGTGCTTAACAATGCGGAAATAGAAAAGGCCACGGCGATTATTTCTGTCACCAACAACGACAACACCAATATCATGGTAGCCCAGCTCGCAAAAGAATTGTTTAATATCGGACAGGTTATTGCCCGGCTATACGACCCGGATAGGGAATGCGTGTATCGCGAGTTTGGCATTGATACCATCTGCCCCGCTGAACTCTCCACAAAAGAGATAGATAAATTATTGGGCGCCACAGAAGTTGAGGACGAAACGATATGAAAAAACACGCCTTACTGATTGGCGGCTTCAGCATGACAAAATACATTGCTGCTTCGCTGATAAAAAAGAAGTATCTCGTGACCGTTATTAATAACGACTTGGAAAACTGCAAGTCGTTAGCCGAAATAGAAAAACTCAATGTGTTCAACGGCGACGGCTCTAAACCATTTATTTTGGAGGACGCGAACGCTTATAACGCCGATATAGCTATAGCACTCACTGAAAGGGACGACGACAACCTTGTGATTTGTGAATTGTGTAAAAAGAAATTCAACGTCAAAAAAACCGTCGCTATAATTTCCGATCCAAAAAAGACAGAGTTTTTCTACCGTATGGGGATAGATTCCGTGGTGTGCGCTATAAACGCTATTGCCAGCATTATTGAGCAACAAGCATTTTTGGATGAAATGACAACGCTGGCGCCGGTTGGTAATGGGCTTATCAGAATTTCACAGATTCCCATTTCTCAAACCGCGCCTGCTGTAGATAAAAAACTATGGGAGCTGAGCTTACCAAAAGATGTCATAATTGGTTGTATATTACGTGGTGATAAAAACATGGTCCCGAGAGGAGACACGCGAATTCTTGCGGGGGATGTTTTGGTACTCATCTCAACAGATGAACACGAAACGGCTGCAGTTCGGGAATTGACGGGGCGGCAATAATTTGAAAAAAGTTATATCCGGGAGCAATAATTACGGAAAACTCATATTGCTCATCGGTTTGCTTATTTCTGCGCCGCTTGCCGTTGTTCCGTTTTACCCGGAGGAAGCGCTGTATATACCTTCTTTTCTTGTACCATCGCTAATTTCTATAGCTTTGGGTTTTGCCGTGAGTTTACATTCGACGCCAAAAGAAAAACTTGTTGTGGAGTTGCAATCTCCTCTGCAAAGGAGTAGCCTTCCCGTTATGTTTGCATGGTGCTTTGCCTTTTTCGCCGGGGCAATCCCGTTTCAAACAGGCGGTCAACTAAGCTTTATTCACTCTATGTTTGAATCGGTCAGTGGATGGACGACAACCGGCTTAACCGTTGTGAATGTGGCTGCTACACCACACATCTTCTTGTTTCACCGGGCATTTATGCAATACTGCGGCGGTCTTGGATTCATTATTATGATTGCTATGTTAGTGCAAGATAAGCAGAACATGATCCTCTACATTGCGGAAGGGCGCCCGGATAGAATTATGCCAAGCTTAAAGAAAACGTCGCAAATTATTTTTTTACTGTATAGTTGTTTCCTTGTGATAGGAACATTGGCATACTGGTTGTTCGGGATGAAAATGTTTGACGCCGTATGTCATACTATGTCGGCATTATCTACGGCTGGTTTTACAACGCAAGCTGAAAGTATAGGGCAGTACGGCAGTCTGCCGATTGAGATAATCACGGTTGTACTTATGCTCATAGGCTCTACAAACTTCGCTATACTTTTACTGTTGGTAAAAAGGAAATTCCGGAAAGTACTCCAGGTAAGCGAAGTGCGATTTATGATAGGGTTGCTGCTTGCGTTCGTCCCGCTCGCGGCGTTTTCGCTTATGTACAAGACGGGGTTGAGCTTTGGTGAAAGCCTAATGAACTCATTGTTTGGCATAGTCGCAACGTTTACAACGACAGGTTATTCAACTATGAATTACGCGCTCTGGCCTCCTTTCGCTTTAGGCTTGCTTATGGTACTTATGATCATTGGTGGAAGCTCAGGCTCGACGGCAGGCGGTGTAAAACTAATACGTATATATCTGCTTATCCGGATTACAAAAGAAAATGTGAGAAGCAGGCTCTCCTCACCAAGGCAAATATCCGAGCCAACCTATTGCCAAATCCAGGGCAAAACGCCTATTGACAACGCATTGATAAATGATACTGTCGGGTTTATCGTTTGTTATATGGGAGTTTTCATTGTCGGTACTCTATTGCTCACTCTCACCGCCGATTGTTCATTGTTCGACGCCATGTTTGAGTTTGCGTCAGCGTTCGGTACGGTAGGAATCTCAAATGGCCTGACAAGTGCAACCTCGTCGTTCTTTTCGCTTATAATTTTAATGTTTGGAATGATACTCGGCAGGCTTGAAGTGTTCATTGTCTTTATTGGGATTTTTTCGGGCGCATATTTGCTAAAACAGCATATTCAAAGGATAATAAGCAAATAATAAGGGCAAGGGCGCGATGAATCGCGCCCCTACTCTATACGCTGTCCAAATCACTAACCAATGTTTTTGCCTTTATCTTTCAATTGAACATTGAACATTGTGCATTGATAATTGCATTTTAGATTCTCTGCCACTTAGCGTACAGCGTCAAATTGCCCGATGGTTGGATTATTTTTCCGGCGTTATATGACGTACCGTTACCGCTTGACGAAGTGTTCCAACCCTCAAAGGTATATCCTGAACGGTACATTCCGTGCTGCCCGCTCAATACTACGCTGTTACCGTCGATTACGTGCTGTACCGGGTGAACAGTTCCGCTTCCGCTGTTGATATTGTACGTTATCGTACGAATGCTCTTCCACTGGGCATACAGGGTAATATTGGACGTAAGGGTGATACTTTGTCCGGGCTGATATATTGTGCCGCCGTTCGACGAAGTGCCCCAGCCGGTGAATACGTAGTTTGACCGATATAAACCATGCTGCCCGCTCACAATGACAGTACCGTCGCTCTGATTCGCAGGCTTCGTTCCGCTGCCGTTGTTGGCGTTGTAGGTCAACGTAAAGACCGTAATCGTAATCGTTCTGCTCCAATTGGCTGTAACTGTAACATTCCTTGCGGGCATGGTGAATGTTGTCTCCTTAGCGTTGGCATTAGCAAAGCTCACGTTGTTCGTTGACGTTGTCCAGCCGTCAAAATTATAATTCGCGCGAGAGCCAGCCAATATTTCGACCGTTTCCCCAGCTGCATAGCTGCCCGCGCCGTTCGGCGAGGCATAGCTGCCGTTGACAGTCACTGTGTATTTTACTGGAGTCCAATGTGCGTATAAAGTCATGTTGGCTCTCAACTCAATATCGACGCCGGGCTGGTAATCTGCGGCGTCTCCGTTTGACTGAGTTTTCCATCCTGCGAAGTCGTAGCCGCTCCGGGTCATGCTACCCTGCCCTCTCACCGTAACAACGCCTCCCTGTTGACTTGAGGGAGTTGTGCCGCTGCCTCCGTTGCGGTTATATGTGAGCGTATATCTGCCCCAATTCGCGGTTACTGTGACATCTCTTGCGGGCATGATGAATGTCGTTACATTATCGTTGGCATTGGCAAAACTCACACCGGGCGTTGACGTGGTCCAGCCGATGTAAGTGTATTCCACCCGATCACCCGCTGCTATCCTGACTGTCTCCCCTGCTTCGTATTCGCCGGCGCCGTTCGGCGTGGCATAACTGCCGATGACAGTCACTTTGTATTTTTTTACTGTTGGCGCCCAATTCGCGGTTACTGTGACACTTCCCGCGGGCATGATGAATGTCGTTTCCTTTTCGTTGGCATTGGCAAAGCTCACGCCGGACGTTGAAGTAGTCCAGCCGTTGAAAGTGTATCCAGAGCGATCACCCGCTTTTATCGGGACTGTTTCCCCTGCTTCGTAGTCGCCGGCGCCGTTCGGCGTGGCATAACTGTCGATAACAGTCACGGTGTATTTATTCGTTACCGGCGGAGTATCCGGCCCCGGTATTTCCTTGAAATCAGTGTTATTGCCCACAATGCTATTACTAATTACTATATCGCCAACATAATTATAGCCATTGGCCGATTTCCACACGTCCTTGTTTGCGAACCTAACGGAGTATTCCGGTTTGTCCTTAAGCGAAGGGTAAGCGCTTGATAGCCTGAAATTTACCTGCCATGTTCCTGCCTCAATATTTACAGGTACGCTCAGGTATATATCGTTTGTCAATAAACCTTCTTCTTTGAACCACTCACGCGCATTAATCTTTACATCAGCGCTATAAACAGTATTCCCTTTCGTTATGAAGACTTTGAAGTCTTTTGCCTTCAACAAGTTTCCGAAACCATTATTCTCCACATCAAACTGAATGTGTACATACCCGCCTCTGCCGATGCTGTTGTTAAACCCGATTCTTCGAATTACAAAACTGTATCCGAGCTTACGCGTAATGTAATCATACAAGTTTTCGTTGTTATATGTCGCGCTTTTCCAACTGTTAATCAAGCCCGTATGATACTCGATGTTCAGCGATTGCATGTGAAGCTGGCCTAATTCCTTGACCGTGTCGTTGGTATTAGTATAGCTTCTTGAACTGTTGGATTCAGCTGCAAACGGCGTTATTCTACAATGATTATCTATCCAATTTAGCTCTTTCGTTCTGTCCGCCGCGCTGCTTGCATACGTTCCATTGTTGCTGACGCCGTCATTGTCGGTTCTCATAAAAGTTCCGCAATTATCCACGCCGTTGAACAATCCGTCGTCATGGAGCCCAATTCTTGCAAGATCGGTTGATGGCTGAAAACTTTTAAGCGTCCTTACATAATTCGGCGTTCTCAGCATTATATAAGCGCTTTCGGGCACAGCGGCTAAGAGCGCGTTCACAAGCTTGCTCGTGTTGTCCCTGTGTATCCAGTCTCCCCATTGTCTCGTACTGTAAATGGATTCATGCCATTCTCCCCACGGGCCGAAAAAGCCCGCTTGAACAGCGTATAGGATATCCGCGTTATCCATGAATATCGGTTTTAGTTGTTCGACATGCCTTAAGATTGTATTAATGCTTGTCGGCTCGAAGGCTGATCTCTCTCTCGGTTGCCCGCTCTCCACAAAAGTGTATCCCGCGCGGAACATGACAGAAAGATTATTACTCCTGCACGTGTTGAACGCATTACGTATTTCAGTCAATTTTTGAGAGCTTATGTCTCCGTTTCTAAAATCATACAGATAGCATTCCAACAGCGCCAAAGTACCGAAGTTATTTTTCAATGTCGAAAAACTGCCGACGCTGTTTGTATAGCGCGGTGCATACCACCCTCTTTCAGGGTTGGCGAATTTTGACGTGTCCTCTTGAAGCGTCTTAAATGTCATTTGTTCCGCGGCTTCAATTGGAATGGACGTAAAAGCTAGTGCCAATAAAACAACTGCAAGCATACATAAAATGTATCCATTACGGGTTTTCATAATACATCCTCCTTCAAATTTTGTGTTTGTCACTGTCAAGAATAACTTTCTTGTTTCGGCTAATGAAGCGCAAGCATTGTATAGCCAGAAGCCTCAAGACGCGTCAACCGCTGCCGGTATATGATGGTCAGATGTTGAAGAAGTAAGATACAAAGTGGTAGAAGATGAACCTACGCATGGAACAAAAAATTCCGCAGGCACAGGCAACGGTGGATGGGCGGTTTATGGGACCTCATTTCAATTGTAATAACATTGATGTCAGCCCAAATCCGCACAAAATGAAATACTCTCCCTTTTACACCTCCCTCTTAAGTTATATACTAAACACCCGTTAATATTCTATAACGTTATTTTTGAATTGGCAATATAGATGATAACTAAATTGTTTCTTATGAAGAAATACATTATCAATTCATTTCACATAAATCAGAATAAACATTTTGCCTCGCTAAATATGCACGAAGCGTAATATTCCTTTAAATTCAACAAAATTAAACGTGCTCGTGAATTTCTAAATTGAGGAAAATTTACCAGTCTCTAAGAACGAGGCAACTGCTTCCGCGGTGCAGGCTCGCCAATGAATACTCTCGTGAGGGAACGGAACCCGCAGTTCGTCAATAGCGTTTATTCGCCGGACTGATTCAGCATAAACAAGTCCGTCATAATCTCCGCGTAATAATAATCTTCGAAAGAAGTCAGTCTTTCCTATTATTATACCGATCTCTGGAGCAGGAACGTTAATCGGGGGAGCAGTATTACGTCCCGGAACAGCGGTATCGGGAAGAGATTTAAGGATATACCGGAAAAAAGGTAATTTTAGTAATAAGTTTGCATATGGTGAACCTCCGTTCGGAGTCCCCATCATTACAACTTTACCCAGATTGCTGACAATATGACGTGACAAATAGTCGCGGATTACGAGTCCCCCCATGCTGTGTCCCACGAAATGAACGACGCCGTTTTCAGGTAATTTTCCATTGATTATTTCAGCCAACTTTTCACTGCATTCGCGCACGCTCCCAAATATCGCAGGCAAGGTGGGAACAATAACGCGATAGCCCTTTTCCTCCAATTTCCGCGCAAGGTAGCGCATGTTTCTTCCGCTACGGAAAAAACCGTGTATCAGAACTACGGTTCCTAAAACATCAATTGCCCCTTTATCAGTTTGCCCGTTATCAACCAAAGTTATTCACCTCGATAAAGTATTATTATCAATCCTTAATGTATATCGCATTTCTGTTGTTTTCTCCAAGCAATTCAGGAATTCCAATATCAAAGGATGCCAAGAGCGATTCAAATTGGTTTCTCCGCTTCTTATCAACAACAAAGAACACTCTGTCATGACTGTCCCAAAATTCCTTTATTTTGTCGGATTTAAAAAACCACATGGGGTCAGTTTCTTGATCAGCGCCAAATTTAAGTTCTCCAAGCCAATCTATTAGCACTATCCTTTGCTTCAGATAAAACGGCAGTCCTTGATCGTAATCCCATATTTGAGCCACAAGGTCGCCTTCCCTTTTGTGTTCCGATATTAATTTTGCAGTATCATATGCGCTGCGCGTTTCTCCCATCAGAGTTAATCCGCGTTTTGCAGCAACTGAAAAAAACAATGAAAGAATTAGCATTCCGTAAACGAAAAGTTTCGCATTTCTCTTTTTTATGAAATAATTTCCAATAACAGGAAATGCGAGCGATACGGCGCCAAGCGGGATAGTGTAGTATAGAAGCTTGAAGATACCAATTTCATGTTTATCAATGAATGGATAAACAATTGACGCTATAAATACTATTGCAAAGAACGGCGCTCCCCATGCGAATACTCTTTTGGATAGAGCAATATCCTGATTGATAAGCATTTTGTTGAGAAACGACGCAAAAATGACGGCCAATGGCGGCAGTACCGGGACTATATATGGGATGAGTTTTGAACTTGAGAGCGAAAAAAATATGAAAATTATTGCAACCCAAAGATACAAAAAAATCAGCGCCCTTTTCTCTTGCTCGTCTTTTACGTTGCGAATGCCGAAAAGTGTTCCTAAAGAACTTGGAATGCACCCAACCCACGGCATGACGCCCAATATTAAGATTGGAACAAAAAACCATACCGGTTGATATCTGTCGTGTATATTAGTGGCGTAACGAAGAAAATGCTCCTGTATGAAAAAGAAATAGAAAAAATCACTATTTACAACGCACACGGAGATAAACCAGGGAAGAGAGATTGCAAAGAACAGAATCATTCCGCTCCAATTTGTAAGAATTTCTTTGAATAATGCCCATTGCTTAGACAGTACGATGTACCAAAAGACAATAGCTCCCGGTAAAACTATCCCTATTAGCCCCTTGGAAAGAAGGGCGAACGCCATACCGGCATAAAATACCCAATATCGCTTAACCCAGAACCCAAATAGCGATAATGTAATGAAAAACGATAACGTCATATCTATTATGTTTATCTGTCCTACCCCAAGATACAAAAGCATTGTAAGTAAAATAACAGAGGACATGAGAGCCGTATTATGGCAATATATAGATTTTGCAATCATATATGTTAATAAAGCTCCGAGAATGGCCGTCAGCACTGTGGGGAAACGTGAGGCAAATTCATTTTCGCCAAATATCATGAATGAAGCGGCATTCATCCAATAAAAAAACGCTGGCTTCTCGAAATATTTTACATAGTTAAGTTTTGGCGTGTTGTAGTCTCCTGATTCAATCATTTCTCTCGGGATTTCAGAGTATCTGCCCTCGTCTGGCTCAAGCAAAGGATGTCCTCCAATTCCGTAAATATGAATTATCATCCCTAAAAACAGTAGTAATATGAAAAACTTTTCCCTATTAACTATTCCTATTTCCGTTCACCCTTTACAATAATGACATATTTAAAAACTTTATAATTATACAGGACAATAGTTTAAGAAACACGAATTTACTGATATACTAAGCTGGTATTAACGCGCCACCCAATCAACGGGAGGTTAATGTTTTTCGCGCGTATGCGGCCACATTTGAGAGGAGGAGTTAGATGAGTATTGACATGTTTGTTCAACACTTCATCAACGCCATAGGGCTCGGATCGCTCTATGGACTGATAGCCATTGGTTACACAATGGTATATGGCATCCTATTGCTTATCAACTTCGCACACGGAGAGATATTCATGTTAGGAGCCTATTTTGTATACTTTGCAACGTTTATTTACAAACTCCCCTGGGAGGTATCTGTTGCATTGGCAGTATTAGGAGCAACGCTGTGCGGCCTTCTGGTGGACAGAATAGCTTATCGCCCGCTCCGCCAAGCGCCAAGAATTTCAGCATTAATTAGCGCTATAGGCGTATCTTTTTTCATTCAAAACTTCGCCGTAGTGCTTTTCTCAGGTATACCGCGCCCGGTTGTGCAACCAGCTTGGCTTATGAAGCCAATGACTGAAATCCCAATTCTTAATATACCTATCAATGAAATACGAGTTTTACCTATCGCGATTCTGGTACCTGTAATTTCATTAGTTCTGGTTTTAGGACTCTTATGGATAGTTTATCGGACAAAAGCAGGGCTTGGGATGCGCGCAATTTCACGTGACATGGAGACGACGCGCCTAATGGGAGTTTCTATCAATAAAATAATCGCCCTCACTTTTGCGCTGGGCTCAGCCTTGGCGGCTGCAGCAGGTATAATGTGGGCATTACGCTATCCCAGAGTTGAACCTTTTATGGGTGTTTTCCCCGGATTTAAGGCTTTCATAGCCGCAGTGTTCGGAGGGATAGGCTCAATCCATGGAGCAATGATAGGCGGAATGGTTTTGGGCTTTGTCGAAATAATGTCAATCGCATTCTATCCGGAAATGTCCGGATATAAGGATGCATTTGCATTCGTGATTCTAGTCGCGGTGCTTCTCTTCCGCCCGACCGGATTATTTGGTCAAAAGCTGGAGGACAAAATATAATGAATATCAAAAATACAAATAGAAAGACTAATGATTTATTATGGAGCGTCGCTTCAGTATGTGCTCTCTTCGGATTCCTTTGGTGGGCGCAGGAGAACTTAAACGGATACGATATAAGAATTCTTAACCTCGTAGCGATTAATGCCATTCTCGCGTTAGGATTGAATCTCATTTACGGCATGACCGGAATGTTTTCTCTCGGACATGCTGGATTCATGGCAATAGGCGCATATGTATCGGCTATTTTAGTACTTACCCCCGATCAAAAAACAAGATTGTGGATCCTTGAACCTATAGTAGATTGGCTTGCAACCATACAATTACCGTTTTTAGTTTCACTAATTGTTGCGGGGGCAATTGCTGCACTGATAGGATGGCTTATAGCCCTACCGGTTTTAAGACTTGGCGGAGACTATCTTGGAATTGCTACATTGGGATTTGCTGAAATAATCAGAATACTTATAACAAATGTGAGACCGTTAACAAACGGCTCCCTTGGTCTCAAGGGCATACCTCTCCACACTAATCTATGGGTGACATATGGTTGTCTGGTCTTAACGCTTATATTTTTGGTACGCCTAATGAGAAGCAGTACGGGGAATGTATTCCGCGCAATCCGTGACGACGAAGTGGCAGCAAAGACAATGGGAGTGAATACTTTCAAGTACCGTGTTCTTGCGTTTACCATAGGATGCTTCTTTGCTGGCCTTGGAGGCGCGCTGATGGGAAACCTTATCACTACAATTGACCCTAAAATGTTCATGGTAACTCTCACTTTCCAGGTATTAATGATCGTTGTCGTCGGAGGGCTGGGCTCAATATCAGGAAGCCTGATAGGAAGCGTAATAGTTACTTTCGCTCTTGAAAAACTGCGTATAGTTGAATATCCCTTCGATTTTGGCTTTGTGAAGTCAGGAGGCATTCCCGGTTTAAGAATGCTTCTCTTCTCAGCGCTTCTTATTCTCGTAATCATCCTCAGAAGCGAAGGAATAATGGGAAGAAGAGAATTCCCAATTTTCAGCAAGGATAGGGAGGTAGCGTAATGATTAGCGCAATGAAACTCGACAAGGTTACAATACGTTTCGGCGGAATTGTTGCGGTTAACGACCTATCAATGGACATACCTGAAGGGCAGATTGCGGGGCTTATCGGCCCGAATGGAGCAGGTAAAACCACTGTTTTCAATATTATTACAGGGTTTTACAAGCCGACTGCAGGTTCTGTTTTGTTTTTTGACAAACTGCTAACCGGTAAAAAGCCATATGATATCTGCGCCACAGGTATAGCAAGGACATTCCAAAATATCCGGCTTTTTTCAGGCGGAACAGTGCTCGAAAACGTCATGTTAGGCTGCCACGTTAGGGAAAAGGAGCCTTGGTGGAAAATAATTCCTCCATATCTTTTCAGCAGTGCATTAAAAGAGCAAAAAGATATAAGAAAGAAATCAATGGAGCTGCTTGAAAAAGTCGGACTGGCAGACCAAGCAGGAGAGCTCGCGACATCGCTTCCTTACGGATCTCAACGCAGACTTGAAATAGCCCGCGCGCTCGCTACAAACCCGCGTTTTCTTTTATTGGATGAACCCGCTGCAGGTATGAACCCTCAGGAAACTTTGGACTTAATGGATTTCATACGTAAACTGCGCGACGAATACAAATTTACCATCCTGTTGATAGAGCATGACATGAAGGTCGTAATGGGAATATGCGAGCATATTTGGGTCTTGGAGTATGGAATCCTTATTGCGGACGGAACAGCCGATCACGTGCGTAAGAACCCCAAAGTCATTCAAGCGTATCTTGGCGAGGAGGGTGTAGCATAATGTTAGTTCTCGACATAAATGATTTACATGTTTGGTATGGAGGAATTCACGCTGTAAAAGGAGTCGATATCAAAATTAAGCGCGGCCAAATAGTCACGCTTGTAGGCGCCAACGGCGCTGGAAAGAGCAGCACAATAAGGTCTGTCGCAGGGCTTAACCGCACTGTAACCGGAACAATTAAATACACAAACAGCAATGGAACGACGACCGTACTTGGAAAATCCCCCCCCGAGGAGAGGGTAAAGCGCGGGATCGCGCTTTCGCCTGAAGGACGCAGAATACTTCCCCAATTAACGGTTGAAGAGAACCTGAGACTAGGCGCCTGGACGCGTACGAATAGAAAAGAGATTCTAAGCAGTATTGATTATGTTTATTCTCTTTTCCCAAGGCTGAAGGAAAGAAGCTGGCAAAAAGGCGGAACCCTTTCAGGCGGGGAACAGCAAATGTTGGCGGTCGGAAGAGCGCTAATGTCTCACCCTGACCTGCTGATGCTTGACGAGCCGTCGCTTGGACTTGCGCCCATTTTGGTCAAGGAAGTTTTTGATATTATAAAGGAAATAAATAATCAGGGAAGGACAATATTGCTTGTTGAACAAAACGCATTAGCGGCATTTAATGTCGCTCACTACGCGTATTTGCTTGAAGTGGGGAAGGTTGTTCTCGAAGGTACAGGAGCTGAACTCGCAGCGGACGAACGAGTAAGGGAAGCTTATCTCGGAGGTTAAATATATATATAAATGAGCATTTTTGCATTAAGCCCGGAATATAAAGCAAGTTATATTCAAAATTGGGTAAAAGAGAAAGTTGAACAAGCAGGCTCAAGCGGCGCTGTATTAGGTTTAAGCGGCGGAGTAGACTCTTCGGTACTCGCTGTATTGCTGAATCGCGCGCTCGGCGCAAAAATGCTGGCACTCGTTATTCCATGTCACAGTGACCCGCAAGACCTCGTTCACGCTAAATTATTATCCGATAAATTTGATATTCCAAATTGCGTCATTGATATAACTAAAACTTATGACGACTTCATTAGCGAGACTTCAAAGTCATGCGAAATATCAAAAATAGCAGAAGCAAATACGAAATCGCGGCTGCGCATGGTAACTTTATATTCTGTCGGTCAATCGAAGAATTATCTCGTATGCGGAGCAAGCAACAAGTCGGAATATACTATAGGTTATTTCACGAAATTCGGTGACTCCGGCTGTGACTTATTGCCGATTGCAGATTTGTTGAAGCATGAAATCTATGAGCTTGCCGAGTATTTTGATATACCGAAGGAAATCATAGCTAAACCGCCTTCAGCGGGACTTTGGGAAGGCCAAACGGATGAAAGCGAAATTGGGCTACCCTACTCTGCTATAGATAAATCCATCGCAACGGGAGAATCAGATACTCAGGCATCAAATATAATTAGTCGCATGAACTCATTATCCGCGCATAAAAGAGCAACTCCTCCGATTTGCGCGATAAACTATAAACTGAAGTAAAACAAGGGGTGAAATATATAAATGTCAGGACATTCAAAATGGGCTAACATAAAACACCGAAAAGCGGCTCAAGACGCTAAACGGGGTAATCTCTTCCAGAAACTTGTACGCACCATCATTGTTGCCGCAAAGGAAGGCGGCGGAGATCCGAACATGAACATGCGTCTCAAGACTGCAATTGAAAAAGCCAAAGCTGTGAGCGTGCCCGCAGATAATATTACGAGGGCAATAAAGCGCGGAACAGGTGAAATAGAGGGAGCAGCATACGAAGAAATTACTTATGAGGCTTACGGGCCGTCAGGAACAGCTGTATTGATAGATGTAATGACGGATAACCGTAATCGTACGGCGCCCGAAATTCGCGCCCTCCTTGCAAGAAACAACGGAACTCCGGGTGAATTAGGCAGCGTCGGCTGGATGTTTGAACGCAAGGGAGTTATTGAAGTTAAAGGAAAAGGGCTTGACGAAGACGCACTGATGTCGTGCGGGCTTGACGCCGGAATGAGCGACATGGAACCGAGCGGCGAAGGCTTCACTTTGTATTGCGACACATCATCATTGAATGAACTTGTGACTGCTTTAAAACAAAACAAGTACTTGATAGAAAGCTCTGAAGTTGAGATGGTGCCTAAAACAACATTGAAAATTGAAGATCTTGAGTCAGCCCAAAGAGTTCTAAGGCTTGTTGAGGTTCTCGAAGACCACGATGATGTTCAAAATGTGTGGTCGAATTTCGACATACCGGACGAATTGATGGAAAAGATTGAGTAGAAAAGTCTGAAAATAGATAACCACATATGAGAACGCAAAAAGTTTATATAGAGACAACATTGTTTAATTATTATTTCGATGAGGACAGAGATGCCCACAAAGAAGTTGTCCGATTGTTCAAGGATATTGCAGCAAAGAAATTTGAAGCTTACACATCGCTTTATGTGATAGAAGAATTAGAGAAAGCTCCAAGCGAGAAGCGCGACAAGATGGTTGCGTTAATTGATATTTATAACATTACTGTTTTAGCTTTGAACCAAGAAGCCGAACTTTTGTCCGACATTTACGTTGAGCAGAAAATTATCCCTTTGAAATATCGGACGGATGGCGTTCATATTGCGATCGCTGCCGTAAATGATTTAGAGATGATCATTAGCATGAACTTTGAACATATTGTTAAGCGCAAAACTAAGTATGGAACGGGAAACATTAACATCATGAACGGGTATCGCGCTGTTGAAATATGCACCCCAATGGAGGTAAACGATGAAAACTCCTAACACGATTGAGCAGGAAATTAATCAAATTCGTTTTCGCATTTATGAAGAAACTAAGAATATGACCGTCCAAGAACGTGTAGAACGCGTGAACAAGATTGGCGAAGCTGCCGCGAGAAAATATGGTTTCAAGATTATAGCAAGCGCAAAGGACAAAACTTAAAATTGCTCTCACATAGCGATGCATTTTAATGTCTTGTTTACTCATTGCCAGCATAAATCACTGATGAAGAATGATTTGCTTAGGTATTGACCCTGGAATAGGGCGAATGGGTTGGGGAGTTGTTGAAGGCAGAGGGATGAATTTATTCCCGCGTTCTTTTGGGTGCATAGAGACCCCAAGTCGCGAAGATTTACCGAAAAGGCTTGAAATTATCTACACGCGCTTGGGGGAGCAAATATCTTTATGCTCCCCTGATTTTATGTGTGTTGAAAAGCTTTTTTTCGGGCGCAACAGGGCAACGGCTGAGATGGTTTGGCAGGCTCGCGGGGTAGTTTTGCTGCTTGGAGCGCAAAGAGGGCTTCAAATAATTGAACCTATGCCAAATCAAGTAAAAATGGCTGTGTGCGGAAGCGGAAGCGCGGATAAAACTCAGATTCAAAAGATGGTGCAAAGATTGCTATCCCTTGAAATACTTCCGAAACCGGACGACGCAGCGGACGCCTTGGCGATGGCAATAGCAGGGTTATCCTTATATACAATTAAGGAAAGGATTGAAAGTATATGATCCGAAGCTTGACCGGAAATGTATTATCTATTTCGTCAAACGGAATAGTTCTTGACGTGCACGGGATTGGATTTGAAATATATTGCTCCCGCGGAGTTTTGTCCTTATGCAATACAGGTGAGCAAATAACCGTAGTCACATATCTTCAGATTTCCGAATCGGGCGTTTCCATATACGGATTTTCTGATGAACAGGAAAGAGAGCTATTCTTGAAAATTACCGCTATCAAAGGTATTGGCGGAAAGACAGGCATATCAGTCCTGAACTCGTTATCCGGCGAGGAAATAATAAGAGGGGTCGTATTTTCAGACGCGGCAATTTTTACCCGAGTCCCCGGCATCGGAAAGAAAACGGCGGAACGCATATGTTTTGAGCTGAAAAATCTAATACCGGAAGAATTCTTGTCGCAAATTAATATCCCCGGCAGAATTTCACCCAACCAAAGCAGCACAACATCAACGGTTTCGGAAGCCCTTCGTTCTCTCGGGTTTAATCAGGGCGACATAAACGCCGCTTTAGGAATAGTGCGCGCTGCATTCGGCGACGATTTCTCAGATTTGGACGAAGAGAGAATGATTAAAGCCGCACTAAAAGAGTTGCAGAGGAAATAGAGACATGAACGGAGAAAGATTCTTCAGCGCAAGTACCGATATAGACGAAGCCGTTGTGAAATTACGCCCGACTTCGCTATCGGATTTTCTGGGACAGGAGAAAATTCGAGAAAAGCTTCATATTTACATTCAAGCGGCAAGAGGAAGAGGAGAGCCAATAGATCACATCCTTTTCTACGGGCCTCCCGGCCTCGGAAAAACGACTCTCGCCGGAATAATTGCGCGCGAGATGGGAGGACAGCTGCGTATAACGACAGGCCCGGCGCTCGAAAGAGCTGGAGACCTGGCCGCAATAGTCTCAAATATTGAAAATAACGATGTATTGTTCATAGATGAAATCCATCGTATGCCGGCGCAGGTTGAAGAAATACTGTATCCGGCTATGGAAGACTTTTCTTTGCATATAGTTGTTGGGAAGGGCCCGCTTGCCAAGACAATTTGTCTGTCTCTCCCGCGTTTCACTCTGATTGGCGCAACGACAAGGTTCGGTCTGCTCACCTCCCCTCTGAGGGCGCGATTCGGAATTGTGGAGCAGCTAACTTTATACTCAGACGATGAGCTTGCAGCAATAGTCAAGCGCGGAAGCGCCGCGATGAGTATCAAGATTTCACCTGAAGCAGGAACGGAAATAGCAAAACGCTCGCGCGGCACCCCGCGAATTGCCCTCCGGCTTCTTCGAAGGGTACGTGACGTAGCAGATGTTAGAGGCATAGCTTCAATCGATGCAAATACGGCAATAGAAGCCATGGATATGCTTGAAATAGACCCATACGGGCTTGACGAGGGAGACAGGAGAATTTTACGCTCAATAATTGATTTATTCGAGGGTGGACCTGTTGGACTGTCAACAATTGCAGCAGCACTAAACGAGGACCCTCAAACGATTGAGGATATTTATGAGCCGTACCTTATTCAAAAAGGATTTATAGAGCGAACGCCGCGCGGCAGGCGCGCAACAGTAGGAGCATATAGCTATCTGGGAAGACCTTTGCCATCTCAGATATATGAAAATAACCCAAGGCAGAACTTTCAAAGTAAACTGCCTTACCAAAATGAGGAATGATATAAATGAAATCTAATATGTCTAAACTGTTTAAGATAGCATTACTTTGCATGATTGCGCTTCTAAGCATAGAAACTTCCTTCGCCTACGATATTCGCGTGAGGTTATCGACCACAGGTAAATATAGTATCAACTCTTCCGGAAATATGACATTGATAGACGGGGTAAATAAGTCACATTCGATAGGAAAATCCACAACTTTGTCAGTTTCCGGAAAGGCTGTTATTTCTGGTAAAAGTAAGTACTCATTGCCCGTAACGCTAAAATCAAGCAACCCAATCGGATTTAACAATAATAGATATAGGGGAACGATCAGAGTAATGAATAAAGGCGAGCTTATTAATGTTTTAGACATTGAGGACTACCTCCGGGGAGTATTGAAAGCGGAAGCAAACCCTACCTGGCCAATTGAATACCTTAAGGTACAAGCCATCGTATCCCGTACTTTCGCTATGCGTGAAAGCCTTTCGGCGAAATCAAGGGAATATGACGTAACTGATACAACTTCATCACAGCTATACCGCGGTATCAATGCCGAATCGCCAAGAACCGACCAGGCTGTCCGTGAAACAAATGGAAAAGTAGTGGCTTACGGGAACGAACTTGCATTTACTCCTTTTCATTCAGATAGCGGAGGAGCAACCGCTAATAATAGAGACGTATGGGGAAAAGACCTGCCTTATTTACAAGCAGTAAAAGAACCGGTGTCTTATCAGTCCCCGAATTCATTTTGGGAAGCGCGTATTTCTCCAGGCGAACTGAGCACTGCATTATCGAAAATGAGTTCGAGCGTAGGCGCCGTAAAAGAAATCAAAGTTGTTGACACTGATCAACACGGGCGCGCAATTAATTTAAGAGTAATTGGCTCCGCTTCATCCGCAATTATTAAAGCAAGCGCTTTCCGTACCGCAGTAGGCCCTAACAAGCTTAAAAGCACATTTCTTGTTGTTTCTGGAACAAACGAGCCAAAGCAAGCTCCTGTCCCCACTAAATCAGAGAACAAACAAAATCCTGATATTGAAATTAATATGAAAGAAGCTTTAACACCCAAGGAGGATGAACTTTTACATAAATTATATTCTGAAGGAGCTTTTACAAACGAGGAAATGACTGAGATTTTGATGAAACCGGAGACAAGAAAGGAACATCTATATAGGGCAATAGAAAGAGGAACGCCGCCCCCTCATAATACAAAGAGAACTGTTATAAATACTGCTAACACTGTTAGCCAACCGGTATTATCAGGAGCTTCAATACCTTTCTCGGGCGGTCAGTTTATTTTTCGTGGCAAAGGATGGGGACACGGCGTCGGAATGTCGCAATATGGAGCAATGAATCTGGCAAAGAGCGGATGGAACGCGGAAAAAATATTAACCCATTATTTCCCGGGCACAAAAATTAAAACAGCAACAACAAGGAAATAGTTGCGAGTTGCGAGTGGCGAGTGGCGAGTAAAAGACAAAGATAAAAGACAAAGATAAAGATAAAAGGAATCCTATTAATTTGAAAAAGAGGATTCCCTATGGTTAAGAAGCATGTTTGAAGCTCTCGCCTGTTAGAGCCATATTACCAATTATCTTGCTTGATTGTCAATAGCAGCCCAAAGCAATAAATTCGTATCAAGAAGGATTTTCATCTAATCTGCCCTCAAAAATGTCGGAGATTTCTTCCGAGTTCATACGGTCAAAGTCAGTTGGAATGGAAACCCTTACATAAATCCAACACGGGAGCACGAGACAGGCGCCGCATAAGGACTGATAATTACAAGCGGACGTCCCGCATTCGCGATGACAAAAGGTTCATCCGCAGATGCCTTCTCCACAAGCGATGATAGATTAGACTTTGCTGTATGAATATTTTCCTGTTGCATGTGTTACCTCCTTAGTTTGCAAAACTAAGTTTACGACAATAGACTATATCATGATTGTAAATCATTGCTCTTATTATTTAGTTTATTATTCTGGGAGCTTGTTTTAGAATTAAATATCGGTGAATAGTGTGTAGTAATTTAATCTACAGTCTTATTTCTTTCTCATGTCATGTATGAATATACTAGCAAAAATAATTATTATAAGAATAAATAATGCGAAGAACATATCCGGATGATCAAGTAAGTAAATCAGCAATAGCAGCGGTGCTACATAAACAAAAACTTTAAATACCTCTTTGAAGTAGCCGCAAATGATAGAATAGATAATCTTAAATTCATAAAAAGCGCTATCGCTTTCGATATCTTGAGAAGCCTTATCTTTATGTCTTGTCCAATTTTCCCATACTTTAGACTTCCATTTCGCCTGCTTCGAAGCGTCTCTGCCGTCAGCACTTGATTGCCGCGTTTTACCGTAGCTGTTATTGTTGGATTGCTCTGTTTTTTTTGAGTAGTCATAAACGACAGTCGGCTCATCCTTTATTTTCCTTTTGAGCTCTGAATTTACCAATTTTTCGTAAGCTTCGCGGACTTCTCTGTACATTATCTCCGAGTCTGGTGATTTGTCACGATCGGGGTGATAGAGCTTAACCAATTGGCGATACGATGATTTGATTGCAGCCGGTGAGGCGCCCGGATGAAGTCCAAGAACTCTATAATAGTATTCGTTCTCTCTGTACATCATTTTCTCCTTTAACCGCTGTAAATAATAAAGGCAGATGCTTTGGACTATTATCTTTCACTTCACGGAATATGAAGTATTATATCATGAGAAATTATTTTCTTGAACAACAGGAATGTTTTTACATTAACCGGTAGAATCAGTTTTTGAACATTCTGTGACCAATAACAGTCTTTTTTTTGACCAACATCTGCCACTGAGTTGTCGCCGTTTCAAGTACGTTTTTGCGTTCTCTCCAGTCAGGCATTAGCGTAGACAGCAAATCGTAGAATTTCTTTGAGTGGTTGCGGTGCAGAAAATGGAGGAACTCATGCATCACAACGTACTCAATACAATTGCGCGGAGCTTCTATCAGCTTTTTATTCAGCGTTATCATGTTTCGATTTGGCTGGCAGCTGCCCCAACGGGATGACATATCGCGGAGTATCAAACCCGGTGAAGGAACCCCATACTTGCGGAATACTGGGTATAATTCCTCAATAAGCTGCGGAAAAAGGGTTCGGCATTGCTGATCGTACCAGAGCGCTATTTGCCTCGCCTTATTGCCTGCGTTCTCAACATCTGGTACTGCCAAATACAAATAAACACCATCGGCCGCAACACTGTTCTTGCCTTGCAAAAGTTTTAGCCGCAGTTCTTTTCCCAGATACTTAAAGCTCTCGCCTGCAACATAGTTATGCTCGCTCAAAGCATACTTTGCTCTTTCGCAGTAACCATCAATAGCCGCAAGTGTAGAAGCTCTCGCGGACAGTATCGTCAGCAAGGTAAACTTCCAACGCTTCGGCGTCAATGCTGTACCGTAAGCTGCCAAATACATCAAGCAACCCGGAATAAGTTTCACGCACTTTGCCAACGCAGGAAATAACATCAACAACAGCCCCCGCAAGTTCGCCAACGTCAAAATTATCAAGCCCCGATCCGCTGTATATCTCCATTGCCTCATCAAGTTTTGAGATAAGTCCGCGATAGTCTATAATCAAACCGTAATCTTTGCCCTCGTACAAACGGTTGGCGCGGGCAATTGCCTGAAGTAATCCGTGTTCTTTCAACTCCTTATCAATATATATTACTTGCGTAAGCGGAGCGTCAAATCCGGTCAGGAGTTTGCCGCAGACAATGAGGGTGTCAATTTCACCATCCAGAAATTGATTCTTGATGCTTTCTTCATAGATTTCTGCGTTGCCGTAGCGTGTCATCATCTTTTTCCAGAAGGCGAGAACTTTGTCGTCCGGGTTCTCATCAACCTCCTCATAACCTTCCCGCAAGTCAGGCGGAGAGATGATTACCGCTGCCGTCAGGTCATCTAACTGCTCAAAGCACTCCAAATAGCGCACAGCATCGCGTTTGAAATTGCAAGCAATCATGGCTTTGAATCCTGTATTTTTATATCCTTCAAGAAAATGCGTATTGATATCAAGCGCGATTCGCCTGATACGCGCATCGGTGGACGTAAGCCGTCTAAGTTGTGACCAGCGGATTTTCAAGTCTTCGGCCTGCTTATCAGAGAGGCGGCGCGTAATCTGTGCGAACCATAAATCAATATTTGCCTCATCTACATTCTGCTCTACAAAGCGCCCCTCATATATCAGCGGGACAATGGCTTTGTCGTCAACACCGTCTTTGATGGTATATTTATGAATATACCTGTTACCGAAACGCGCCGCTGTTTTTTCATTTTTCATCAAGGGCGTACCGGTAAAACCAATATAGCAGCCATTAGGAAAGACAAGACGCATCTTTGCGGCGAGGCTTCCATAATTCGTGCGATGACTTTCATCTACCAGAACAAAAACATCCCGGCTCTCGACTTTTAACTTGCTGTTTTCGACAGTGCTGAACTTATTTATAATTGCGGTAACAATATCGGATTTACCTTCATTGAAAAGGTCAATCAAATTCTTGCCGCTCGTAGCGCGGGCTGGTTTCAGGCGTGTATGACTGAATGTCTGCTCAATTTGCCTGTCAAGCTCGGTGCGGTCGGTGACAATAATGACTTTAGCGCCGCGAATTTGCTCCAGCAAGTATTTAGCAAGCATGACCATCGTCAGGGATTTGCCGCTGCCTTGAGTATGCCATATGACTCCGCTCTGCCGAGTACCCGTGGCTGAGTCGCTTGTGCTGACGGTCTTGATTATTTCTTCAACCGCGAAAAACTGCTGATAACGCGCAATTTTCTTTACATTGGCGTCATAGAGCGTGAAGTATCTAACAATCCGCAGCAGGCGCTCCGGCGCAAACAAGGATACCAACGCTTTGTCCTGCTCTGTCGCTAAGCGGTCAACGACGCACTGCGAGAGTTTTTCATTATGCCAGTCTGTGTTTTGTTCTTTCCAGATGCTCCAATGCTTTTTCCCTGCGCCAGTCGTACCGTACTTTGCAGCGTTCTTGTTGCTCGCAAGCAGAATCTGCGCGAACTTGAATAATTGCGGGATATAATCCGCGCTCTGGTTGCGGATATGCTGCTCCGCCGCGTAGTCCTCGGCAAGAGTCGGAGCTTTGCACTCAATAACGCCAAAAGGAATTCCATTAACAAAAAGTACAAGGTCAGGTATCGCACCGCCGTCGCCGGCCGCATTGGATACCGAATATTCACGCGTAACATGGAAAGCGTTATTTTCTATATTGTCCCAGTCAATGTAGCGGAGATTGAATGATAATGTTCGTCCATCGGCTACTGTTTCCGGCAAATCGCGCCCGAGCAGCAATGCGTCATAAACCTTCTCACTTGCCTTTATCAGTCCGTCGGCAAGGTTTGAATCAAGCACATCAATAGCGCGTTCGATATTTATGGGTTTGAACTTATACTTCGTGCCGCCGTATTCAAAGATATTCAGTTCGTGCAGCTTTTTCCGCAAAATGTCTTTCAACAGCACATTATATCGCCCGCCGCGCTGAGCGGCGCACTCATCAGGCGAGATTATCGTATAACCGAGCTTGTTAAGTACATCTGCCGCTTGCGCCTGAAACTCTTTTTCGAGATAAGCACTCGGATTATTTGCCGCCATCAGTTTACACCTCGCTTTCTGTGGTTAACTGCCCTTTCGCCGATAACGTTGATTGCGCGAGTTCGGAGCGTCAGGCAATGTCATCTCTATCAGTCCTTGTTCAAGAGCAGGGCGCAGATAGTTTTGCCTGAATGTCGGGCGGTGCTTTAAGCCAAGCAAACTCATTATCTCCGCAGCTGATAATGTACTTGTGCCGAGAACATCAAGCAGGCGTTTAACTTGGTCGGTTACTTGGTCGCTATCTTGGTCGGTGTAACCGTCGATTGTTGTATTTATAGCATTCAGCATAAACACTATAAATTCAGTTGAGTTCATAGCGTCGTTAGAATGTGAAAGAGCGGCGTAATACTCCTGCTGACGGTCACGAACTATACTCTCGACAGGCAGCCACGCGAAAATTTGCTTCCATTGCGACAGCAGAAGCGTCTGCCACATTCTGCCCATACGCCCGTTGCCGTCTTGGAACGGGTGAATGAACTCAAACTCATAATGAAACACGCAACTCTTTATCAGCGGGTGAACGGCAGCTTCTTTGACCCAAAATATCAAGTCTGCGATAAACCCCAATACATCATCGGCGGGCGGTGCGATATGGATTATCTCATCGCCGCGAGCAACTCCTACTAATCCACGTCGGAATTGACCCGGTTCTGTTATCAGACCTTTCATTAAGACTCCATGCGCGGAAAGCAGATAATCAATGTCATATGGGTTGTAGTCTAACAGCTTGCTGTACGCTTGAATCGCATTCTGCGCCTCAAGAATATCCTTTGGCGGCGCAATGATACGTTTACCGTCGAGTAACGCCGTGACTTGCTCAACAGTTAACGTGTTGTTTTCAATCGCCAGTGACGACTGGATTGATTTTATGCGGTTAATGCGACGCAATTTTGGATTTTGCTTCATACCGCTGTGAATCGTTAAGGCTTCCACTTTAGCGGCAATGTCCGCGACAAGGGTAACAATCTCGTCAGTGATAGTATATTTCGGTTTGCACAGTAACTCTTTCATACCGTGCTCTCCTCTTTTACCCGCGTTTTGCCTGTTAAAAGCTGTTGCATCAGGTACTTCTTGACGAGTTTTTGCTGTGTAAGTTCCCGCGCCAGCAATTCAATTTCCCTGTCAGCGGTGGTGAGCCGCTCCGCGATTGCAGTTTGTTCTGAAAACGAAGGAAGGCCAAATACAATCTTCTTCAGCGACTCTGCCGAAATATGAACTATCGAATCACCTTGCCCAAATCTTGCTTTTTGCTTTGCGATTGAATATGAATTTAACGCATATCCGAGGAATTTTGACTGACAAATTGAATCTGGCGATAGTATTATCAAGTCACCGCCAGCAAAAGCAACGCAATCATCTAAAAACGCAGCGCTCTTCCCGATTTCTTCTTTTGTCTCGCCAGAACAAGTAAATAAAACATCACCTTGCCTAAGCTTGACTGAGTATTCAGCCACATCTTCAGAAATAAACGAGTGGAATTGCTTAATATACTCGTCGTGAACAGTATAGAGTTCACCGTATCTAATAGCGGGGATGCTTCCACTTCTGGCTTCTTCTTTTGATATTCCGCTGCCTTTGCGCCACTTACCAATGTCTCCCAACCTCACTTGTTTCCACTCGTCGCTAAACCCCGGCAAGCGCACTTTGCCAGTCAGCAGGTTTTGCATAAGCCAACGCTTCTGCTGCTTCTTTGCGTCAATCAGCCGCTGCTTGAGTGCGATACGGCTGTCCTGCGCCGCAAGGATTTCCGCTATACGGCGTTGCTCAGCAAGGGGTGGAACAGGGATTGGCATTGAGAAAAAGTCGTCAACCGCAATATTCAGCAAGCCGTGGTTTCGCGCGCCCTCTTGGGCAAAGGTCTTTATTTCGCGGTCAAGTAGCATTGACTCAAAGATTTGCACATAAAACTCTGGGCACTTGTTACTTGCGCTCGGCGTAAAGCAGATATACAGCGGTGAAACAACACCACTATCATAATGTGTCAGTTGCTTGAAAGCCCCGAAGTTATATCCTGCGGAGTAGCTTTTGTTATAAACAAAGTCACCGCGTTTTAGCAGATAGTAACCTGACAAGTCCTCACTCGCGACAGACTTATTGAAAAACTCCTCTTGGCTTATCAGTCCATAATAAGCCGATATGGTAAGCACATTAGAGTTTTCATCTCTGTTCTTTCGGGTCAAGCGGTCGAACATCATCTTAAACTTCGCTGTCTTCCAGTCGCTTGGGAGTGTAATTGTTTTAGCCATTTGCGCCGCCCTCATTTTCTGCATTACTCGTTGCGAGATACTGATTCACGACTTTCTGTATACGCTTCATATGGCTGCGAGCGGCTAAAACAAACAGAACGATAACGGCAATACTTATTTCCATTAACCACCATTGTGTACGTATTCCGGTCAGCACCGCAAGTGTTACAAACAACACTATCTGCGTTCTCGCAAATCCATATTCGCGGGATAGCATTTCAAGTTTGTCGTGAGCTTTATCGCTCGTTTTACCCGCTTTGATGAAGTCCTCCGTCCAACCGAACAGCTTTTTAAGTATCGGCTCAATTGCAACTGAACCGAGCAGGAATATTATGTAACCGACCTCGTATGATATCGCGAACAGTGAAACCGTAACCAATACTTCCAGCCCCGCGCTGCCGATGTCAGTAATCTTGACGACAAGTGTCTTGACCTCATCAAGGAACAGCAACACACACGAGCCTATTAGCACTAACCCTGGCAGAAAAATGTTCACGATGTTATAAAACGGTATTTTTATCTCCATTGCGCTCATCCCTAATACTCGGTTGTGCTGGTGTCAATCGACCAGTTATTGCCTATATTGAATGTGAATGTTATCGTGCCGTCGTTCCGCGTCGTGAACACTTTACGATTTTGCTCTTTCCAATAAACGCCGCGAGTAGCGTAGGCATATTTCTGAGCCGAGTGAGCTTGCGTATCATGGACTATCGGCTTGTCGGAAAAAACTGTTAAACGCGGATTAGCTGCGGTAACGAACTCCGAGCAATACTCTCTATCGCGACCATGATGCGGTGCAAGAAGAACTGTGGCGTTTGAAATAGCCTGCTTGAAGTTATTATCTTTCAACATCTCAAGTAGCTTTGTGGCTCGATTATCTCCCGTGATTATAGCCTTGAACCCCGCATACTCAATGACATTAACGCACGAAAAGTTATTAACATCAGCGTATTCTGATTCAACAAGGCTCGGAGTAAAGCGATGGATTGAAACGCCACCATTGATGTTATAGTCCTCCGGGTTGTTTTCTGCACTGATAGCTGAATTGTACTCGCTGTGCATCCTGTTTGCACAGTTTTTCAGGTCAATCTGAGATTGTCCATCGCTTGCAAGAATGTTAAGAGGAAAGGCCCTTTTGTCACGCCACAAGCACACTGGCTTAACGTCATATTCGTACATATTGCACAGATCGGAAATGTGATCAACATGAGGGTGTGATATCGCGAGCATATCTGGTTTCCCGCTAGATCCGAAATATATTTTTTTCAGATGACCGCAGATACTCGAATCCGTTTTAGATCCAATATCATACAGTAAGTGCTTTCCGTTGGGCGTGATAACGTGGGTGCAACTGCCGTGTTCTACATTATAAAACTTTATTGTCATGCTCATATCTTGCGTTCCTTTCTATATTCCCAATTCAGACATGTATTTCGCCATTTGCGCCTGCACCTGCGCGAGCTCGGTTTCGATGCTTTCTATCTCGCTTTTGACTGCAGCGATATCCACTTCCGGCTCTTCCTCGAATGTGTCGACGTAGCGCGGGATGTTGAGGTTAAAGTCGTTCTCGTCGTTCTCTTGCGGTTGAATCAGTTTTGCGACGAGTTCCGATACGCGGCTCGGGGTGAAGAACTCACCGCCCTTTTTGCCCGCGTCTGAGGCGAATGTCGCTATCATATATTCATAAGCGTCGCCTATAATGTCAACGTTATCAAGGCGAGATGGCGACAAATCAAGCCCGTGGAAGTCTTCAAGCAGATTTTTGAGGATGGCGTTTTTCTCACGGGGTTCGCCGAGATCAACAGTGCTGTTGAAGTCAATTGCGCGGAATACGTTCCTGAGTTTGCTGCCGTTACGTTCTTCAATCGCCGAGAGCGCAACATTAATTTTTTGCCCAATTTGCGTATTCGCGCGATTCTCGTAAAGGTAATCGAACGTTGAAGTTTCGTCTAACACAAATGGCTCACGATTCATTGCGCGATTAATGCGAGCCTGATCGCCACTATACTGTTTCACGTATTCAGCGCGGCGCTCTTTTTTAAGGTCGCTCAGGTATTTAACGAACAGCATCGACAATATGTAATCTTTATAGCGGGAGCTGTCAATCTTGCCGCGGAAGCTGTCGCAGGCTTTCCAAAGCGTATTTTCAACGGTTTTGCGCGTTGTCATTATGCTTTTCCTCCTTGTAACGTACAATTTGACTGATTATTTGCTTGATGCGGTGCGCTGTTTCGATACTTCCGGCTGATTCTATGCGCCTGCATATTGACAGAACGTCGCGCGGCATTATTTCTTCGGATATTTATTATTGTGTACCACACCGTGTACCAATAATAACATAATTCATTGAAATTCTACTCTACTGATAGTTATAAAAAAGATAAGAACCTGCTTATATATGCAGGTTCTTGTATTTAATTGAAACTCATTGTTTTCTTCTCTTGGTGCCCGGAAGAGGACTTGAACCTCCACAGCCTTGCGACTACTAGAACCTGAATCTAGCGCGTCTACCACTTCCGCCACCCGGGCATGACGTTGGAAATTATACCTTAGAATTGTGAGACGTCAAGAGTATTATAACTCTTAATAGTTTTTTCTGAAATACCGGATATCTGCATTTTAAAAAAATTATCGCAAAATCAGCAGTTTTTATTAATTTGAGATAAAATAGTATAGCAAGACAAAATATTAGACAGTAAGTAGCGAAAGGGAGAGAGAAAAAATGAAACTTTCAGAAAGAACTGCGCGTATGGAGGCTTCTGCAACACTTGCCATGACAGCGAAAGCCAAAGCATTAAAAAGAGAAGGTAAACCTGTAATATCTTTCAGCGTTGGCGAACCAGACTTCGATACCCCACTTTGCGCCCAAGAGGCAGCTTTTGAAGCAATTAAGACAGGCCAGACTCACTATACTCCTACTCCGGGAATCCCGGAACTGAGGGAAGCAATTGCAGCATATTACTCCGATCATTTCGGCCTACAATACGAACCCGCGCAAATAGTTGTAGGCTGCGGCGCAAAACCTCTGCTTTACGTTACTTTGGGAAGCCTTATAAACCCGGGGGACGAGGTAATTATTCCAGTGCCTGCATGGGTAAGTTATGTGGAGCAGCTGAAACTTTTTGATGGAGTGGAAGTTCTTGTCGATACGACAAAAACGGGATATGTCCCGGATTTAAAACAAATTGAGGCAGCTATAACTCCAAAAACAAAAGCAATAATGCTCAACTCTCCCAGTAACCCAACGGGCGCCGTCTATAGCGAAGAAGTGCTTAAAGGCATAGCTGAACTCGCGTTGAAACATAATTTTGCAATTATTTACGATGAAATATATGAGCGCATGGTTTATGGAAATGCGAAACATTATAATATCGTAAAAATCTGCCCGGAAGTAAAAGATCAGACAATACTCATTAACGGAGTCAGTAAGGCTTATGCCATGACAGGCTGGCGCATAGGTTACGCTTTAGGCGAGAAAAAATTTATGAGCACCGTTAGCGATTTACAGGGACACATAACTTCAAACGCAACTTCAGTTGCTCAGTGGGCATCAGTTGCCGCCATCAAGAGCGCGGAACCCGATATAAAGATAATGGTGGCGGCATTTGAAAAACGCCGCGAGCTTATTGTCGGCCTTTTAAATGAGATCCCAAATATCAAATTCTCTAAACCGGATGGGGCGTTCTATGTTTGGTTTGATATGACAGCGCTTATAGGTAAAAAGTGGAACGGGCACGAAATAAAGGACGATACAGCATTCTGTACCCTTCTTCTCGAACATAAATATGTAGCCGGCGTTATGGGCAGCGCGTTTATGACTCCGGGATATGTGCGTCTTTCCTATGCAAGCTCGGAAGAAGATATAAAAGAAGGCATGAAGCGTATAAAGGAATTTATTTCAGAAATAGCATAATTCAAAAGAGTGGTTAGGAGTGAGGAGTTAGTAGCTGTAACTCCTCACTTGTAACTTGTAACTCCTAACTATTTTTTTCTCAGTGCAAATGGGATTGCAAGCAATGCGAGTAAAAAATATCCAAAGCCCGCGTTGCATCCAGTAAAGTTTTCGATCTTTTCTATTAACTTATCTTTACAATTCTGGTCATCATCTTCCTTCTCAATCGAAACAACGAAAGGCTGTGTGAAAGCTATACCTGTGCTGCTCTTTACCTGCGCGCGGACATATTTGCCTATCTCATCCTGATGATCGCTGATATTGAGGGTGTTGCCGGTGGCGATAACTTGTCCGTCAGCTATCCATTCGATGCGGGTGTAGTTCGTTGCGTTTAAGGTAATTGTATAGTTCAAATCGTTTACTGCTATGCTTGTAATGCGTGGCGTTGGCTGCTGGAGCATGTACAGGGTTGCGGCAGTTCCGCTTCCGGGCGTTTCGCCGCCGCTGCTGGACAGAAATCTGTTGATGCCGTCAAGGCGCGAAACGCGGCTCACAGCGTAAAAAGCGCCTTTTTCCATTGCTATCCTTGTATTTGCCTGAGTGAGATCTGGCATGAGCATTACGTTCCAGGAATAACCTGTAGCGTTAAGGCTATGAGTGTCATCGTTTGAAAATCCCCAACAATTGCGCTCCGGTAAAATTTCCATCAGTACGTTATCCCACAAAATCCTGTCGCTCTTTGATTCGTTATCAATTTTGTTGATTATTTCCATGCCAACGCAGGAAGGATACGCCATAAGAAGATCGACGTATTTTTGAATGTTCACGGGGTTGTTGGAAGCCGCTTTTGATACATCGTCGTTGGAGTTCGCGCCGCCCGTGTACCTGCCCATATGGTTGATGTGGCTGATGCCGCCTAAAGCCTCGCACTTAGATAGTATGGACTCCATCGTATCACCGCCGACATTGTTAAAAGGCGCCCAAAAGGTATTGATGTGGTCGGTAGCCGACTGCTCGTCGGTATTGTTGATATTGATCATTCCCCTGCCGCTGCGGCCAATTCCAGCTTCGATTTCAGCTATTCTATCGGGGGACATTGGGCCTTTTGCAACTTTATCCCATGTCTCCGTGAGAAAGTCGTGGTCGGTCATTGCTAAAATATCTAAGCCCTTGGCGTAGTGGTCTTCAACCATTTCCTCAGTCAAGTTGGCGCCGTCTGAGTTTGTCGAATGCGCGTGGAAATTCGCTTTGTACTGCCCGTAACTTGTCCAATTTACATTTTCATAGGGATTAGTGATGTTGATTTTTGCAGGCGCTGCAGATGCTGACAAACTAAGTGCGCTGACCGTGAGGACTAAAGCGAGGCAGAATATCGTATTCGACAATTTTTTCCAGTAATTCTTTTTCATTGAAATTCTCTCCTTTTCGATTGTTTTTGGAACTGATAGGATAATAGAATTTCAATGTAAAATTCAAATATTCGACAAGTAAAGTTATTGTAAAATCTAAGTAAAAATGAATATTGTGTTATGTCGGAATACTATATATATATTTCAAGCAACGCAGTAGTAAAATACTTTTTGACTATCGCATACTTTTAAGATATCATGATTATTTATCAATTCACATGGAGGATTCTGTTGAAATGAAATATTTTGCTAGCTTTATGTTTACTCTGTTTCTATTTTGTTTACCTGTTCAGGCAGCTGTAGACGAAGTGTCTTTTTCCTCAGACACAATGCAGTACGATTATAAAGCGGGGCGTTTCTATGCGGAAGGAAACGTGACTATAAAAGGCCGGGAGATGACCATAATTGCGACTATAGCAAGTGGAGATACAAGCAGCAAAGTTTTTAATCTATTGGGAAATATAACGATAAGTGGAATATGGAACGGCGATAATGTTAGCCTTGCTGCAATGTCTGCAACTGCTGAATTAGGCGCGCAACCAAGATATACGCTTGAATCCGGAATCAGCGGTAATATAGGAAAAATTAACGTTGACTGTGAATATCTCCAAATGGTCGGAGATGATTTCCTAACAAAGAATGTTCGTAAGTTTCAGGACCTAAATGCTGGAATTTCGTTTTCCGCTTCAAATGTAAAAGGGATAATTAACAATGGCGAACTGACCCAAGCAGAAGCGGAAGGCAACATAATAATAAGAGGGACACAAGATAAAAAAGGCGGTATTGTTGAATTGAGGGGAAGGAAAGCTATATACTCAATAGCTCGCGGGACAGTCGTAATCTCAGGCGGGGTTTCCGCAACTCAAGGAAAAAGAACCTTTAAAGCGGACAGTTTGGTCTATATTCCTGCTACAAACAGGATAGAAGCGCAAGGGTCTCAAATGAACAGACCGCAAATAACAATAGACATAAATGACGAGAGTTTGCCAAAAAGAAATAAATAATGAGCCTTATTACTGAAGACATTTACAAGACTTTTCAAGAGCGAAGAGTTGTAGACGGTGTTTCACTATGTGTTAATGAAGGAGAAATTGTTGGACTGCTCGGCCCGAATGGCGCTGGAAAAACTACCTGCTTCTATATGGTAGTAGGCCTGATAAAACCTGACAAAGGGATAATAGCTGTCGACGGAGAGGACATAACCAAATTACACGTATACGAGCGGGCTAGATTGGGAATTGGGTACCTGCCTCAGGAACCTTCAGTATTTCGCAATTTGACAGTTCGTGAAAACATTGAATTGGTTATTCAGGAGAGCGGCAATAAATATGAAGCTGGAACAACAGAGTCAATAATGAACGATTTTGGCTTGTTTGAACTTCAGGACACGTTAGCTTACGCTCTCAGCGGAGGAGAAAGGCGCAGAGTTGAAATAGCGAGATGTATCGCCATGCAGCCTAGCTTTATATTGCTTGATGAACCGTTCAGCGGAATAGACCCGATTGCTGTTGCTGATATTCAAAAAATGATAAAAAATTTGCGTAGCGCTGGTTACGGGATTTTAATAACCGACCACAATGTAAGGGAAACTTTATCGATAACCGACAGGGCATACCTTATTCATGAAGGGAAAATAGTGGTTGACGGCGCCCCGAATGAAATCACTGAAAGCGAACTTGCGCGCAAATTTTACTTGGGAGAGAATTTTACATGGGGCGAACCGCTTAAGCCAATAGAAGATGAAACATATGTCATTGCTGACAAGAAATATGCTAGTAACGGCGCTGTGAATAATGTACATGCGATAACTGATGAAGAATGGGAAAGCGTAGCAATTTATTTTGAGAAGAAACAAAAGACAGGCAGACCGGCTAAGAACTCAAGAGTGCTTATTGATGCAATGCTTTGGATACACAAAACAGGAGCTCCATGGAGAGATCTGCCGCCCGATTATGGATCATGGAAAACGGTTTATAATAATTATTCACGTTTGCGCAGCTCCGGGGTATGGGAAAAAATCCTGCAAGAGCTAAATCTTCATGGCGCCGACGTAGTCGAAAAAGATGTCGAAGATAAAAGTAGCCCGTAGGGGTCGCATTCCTCGGCGACCCGTGTTCAAAGGTTTTGAATCGCTTAAATAAAGACGCTATTGTAGCTTTGATTTGCCGGTTGTAAGAAAATGAACAATCGTATTGCCAATGGCACGGGACACCGGGGGCTGCGCACCTTACTAGTATCATTGGACGTTTTGTAATATTTCGCTAAGCTTTTTAACTATAAATTCAGCGGCAGCCGAAACTTCAGCCGAAAGTGGTTCACCAAGATTTGTTTGTTTAGGTTGTATTCCTATGAAGATTATTTTTATAGTTGCGCTGTATTGTTCTAAGAGGACTGAAAGCGGTATTCCATGGCTTGTAAAGATTAAGCCGCCTATTTCTTCAAAGCTGAGAATTCGGACAGAACCGGACTTTAGTCCCATGTCGGCGGCGTCGATTATGATTAGAATTTCGGGCGGGTTCGCTCGAAGCTTTGACGTGTAGTTTTCAGGCGTTGTCCCGCAATCTATGCCGCCTAATTGTGCAGAGACAATAGGCCCGACGGCGTCGTCGCCTGATAGTATATTGCCTACGCCCCATATTTGTATTTGCATGGAGGATTTTATGCCGGAAACAATAGAATCAAGTGAATCAAAACATAACACAAATTCTTCATACATGGTTCGTCACGCTCTTTTCATGATGGCAGGGACTTTCACCAGCCGTATTCTCGGGTTGCTTCGCGAAATAATGACAGCCGCATATTTTGGCGCTACAGCACAACTTGATGCATTTAATATAGCATATACTCTCTCAAATCTCTCTCGTCAGCTTCTAGCTGAAGGTGCTCTTTCAGCAGCGTTCGTACCGGTTTTCTCAAATGTTCTGGCAGAAAAAGGAAAAAGTAAAGCATTTTCATTAGCTCGTCAAGCTATGACCATATTAATAATAGCAACTGTTATAGTAACGATTATAGGTATTGCAATATCCCCGATACTCGTTAGCCTAATGGCGCCAGGCTTCGATAATGAATTGTCGGCATTGGCTACATACCTTACGAGATTTCTGTTTCCTTTCATAATAATTATTTCCATTGCTGCTTTAGCTATGGGTATTTTAAACAGCCTTGGGTCTTTTTTTGTTCCCTCTCTTGCACCTGCTTTCAGCAACTTAAGCTTTCTCATTGTACTCCCGTTCATTATCCCGTTTTTAGGCGTATACGGATTGGTCGTAGCAGTTCTTATAGGAGGATTATCAAACCTATTGACCCAATTGTTATGGAGTAAAAGAATGGGAGTAGCTTTATTAACTGAAAAACCTGATTTTAACGATCCAAATCTAAAAAAGATGATGCGATTATTTCTCCCTTACGCCATTGGGCTTTCCTTGAATCAGGTAAACCCTATTCTAAGCAGAATGTTTGCGTCATTCCTTGAAGAAGGCGCAATATCCATTTTGAATTATGCCAACAGGATAATTCAGTTGCCTCTCGGATTATTTGTAATAGCGGTCTCTCAGGCGATACTACCGCAGCTTTCGCTCATTTCAAAATCCAATACGAATGAGTTCAGGGATACCCTTTCAGATGCTCTGCGATTTGTACTGTTTGTTGTTCTTCCGGTTACTATTATTTCCTTCATCTGTTCCGAAGAAATAGTGCATCTGCTATTTGTAAGAGGAGCGTTTGGGGATTCTGCATGGGCAGCTACAAGCATAGCGCTTAAAATGAGCATATTGGGGTTGCCTGGTATGGCTTGTTCAACTGTTGTGATGAGAGGTCTTTATGCACTTGGATTAGCTAAGGGAGCATTTGTTAATACTTTAACGAGTGTTGCATGCACTCTTGTTGCTTCATTAATACTACTTAAGCCTTTTGGATTAGCGGGGTTAGCTATTGCTCCTTCAATAGCGTTTACGGTAGCAAGTATCGTAGGAATTTACGAGATATCAAAAGAACTTTCAAAAAACAAACATAAAGAATATAACCGTTCTTTTCCGGCTATATTGAATTTATTACATAAAATCTGGACAATGAAAATCACATTGTGCTTATTAGCACTGACGGTCTTTACGATACTGCTTAAAAAATTTTTCATCTATGATGCAAGCTCTATTTTTGCAGTTAGGGCTTTATCATTATTCACCATTCTCACTTCCGGAGTATTCATGTACGCTCTTAGTACTTACCTTTTAAAATTCGATGAATGGAATTGGCTGCGCGCCGCTATAAAGATAAATAAAAAGGACAGTCATCTCTAATAGAGCATGCGCCGCAATTTGGCTTCTGAGCTTTGCACACTCTACGACCGTGTTCTATTATGTTGACATGGGCGCCGAGGTAACGTTCTTTCGGTACGTTGCGCTCCATGAATATGCTGATTTCTTCAGGAGATATGTTCTTCTTTGAACTCTCCGGTACAAAGCCCAGTCTTTTACATATACGCGATATGTGAGTGTCGACGGGAAAAGATGGCATCCCCAAATCAAACAGCATTACGCAGGCAACTGTTTTGGGGCCAATCCCCGGTAACCCTCTCAAATACTCTTTCACATATTCTATTTCTTTGCTTTTAAGTGCGCTAAGGGAATACTCCCCAAAATCACGCTTTATTTTATTTAATATAAAGATAATGCGTTCAGACTTTATGGAAGAAAGTCCTGCTTCGCGAATCAAAACAGCAAGCTCTTCCGGCCTCAGCGCCGCCACGGATTCCCAGTTACTCCAGCTTGACTTAAGCTTCGCAAACGCCGCATCACGATTTTTATCGTTAGTATTTTGAGATAAAACCGTGAGTATCAACCCGTCAAGCGGCTCTTCATGCTTTACTGTTAAGAGCAGCTCATCGTGATTACTTTCGTTATGATAAATGCTCTCTAAAGAATCAAGAACTCTTCCTATTCTAACTTTAACTGAAAGACGACCAGGAGAAACCATCAAGTGTTTTTTCATCAATATCTTTTTGGTATCGAATTTTTGGCATGCCTATAACTACAACACCGGATTTCTGGTCAATTGTGTACTTTTTTGCATCTTCCTCAAGGTCCTCGCCTATTATTGTCCCCTCTGGAATTACATTATGAGAATCAATAATAGCTCTTTTTATATGGCAGTTTTTCCCAACTACCACTCCCTGCCCAATTATGCTTTCTTCAACCTTTGCTCCGGGCAGAATAACGCAATTGCGCGATAACACTGATTTTTGCACTTCAGCGCCAAGGATTCGGCTTCCTTCTGCCTGAAGCACCTGATCAACTATACAGGCGTTTCCTTCAGATGGATATGAGTATGACGGCGGATCAGCAAACGAAACGGTTCTTATTGGCCATAACGGATTATAAAGCGTCATTTCCGAATTAACATAAAGGAGTTCCATGTGAGCTTCCCAATAAGATTTTATAGTTCCTACGTCTCTCCAATATGGTTTATCAACACGCCAATGACTTATTTTTTCGGATTCATATTCAAAATGAGGAAGTTGGTTCGTGGAGAAGTCATAAGCGTAAACACTGGCCTTCTGCGCAACAAGGCCAGGAATGATATCTCTGCCAAAGTCATGGCTTGTAGGCTGCTGAGCGTCAGCAACCAGCGCGTCTTCCAGTATTACTCTGTTAAATACATAATTTCCCATTGAAACATAACAAAATCCCGGGTTCCCCGGTATCTCCGGCGGGACAGCCGGTTTTTCCAAGAATTCAATTATGTGTCCTTTGTCGTCAGTTTTTATACACCCAAACTGAGAAGCTTCTGAAGCGGGGACAACATTAGCAGCCACTGTAACATCCGCCTGCTTTGCCTCATGATAATTTATCATCTGGCTGACATCCATTTTGTAAATATGGTCGGCTGCAAATATACATACCTGGTCTGCGCGATAAAGAGAGATCAAGTGCAAATTTTGGTAAACAGCATCAGCTGTTCCTTGAAACCAATGCTCGCCTTGCCACATTTGAGCAGGAACCAACGTCGTGAAAAAATCCCTGCTTCGAAGAGCGCCGCTGAACTGCCAAGCACGTTCAATATGTTCATTGAGAGATTGACTTTTAAACTGTACAAGCACATAAATTGAATATATACCACTATTAACAAGGTTGGAAATGGCAAAGTCGATTATCCTATATTTTGCAGCAAAATGAACTGCCGGCTTCGCCCGGTATTTCGTAAGCGGCATAAGTCGTTCTCCTTTTCCACCAGCCAAAACAACGCCAAGAACTCTTTTTTTTCTATTGCTCATGCTGTCCAATTTCCTTTCCTAAAATCTATAGATATCAAGATAAGATAATGCGGATTTATTCCACGAAAAATCCGTTTCCATACAGCGTTTCATCAATTTTGTCCATTCAGTATTATCGAAAAAAAGCCTAATCGCGCGATTAATAGCTGAAACCATAGAATTCTGTTTATAATCATAAAACAAAAACCCATTGCCTGAGTCCTCTGAATCAACGTCCCTGACCGTATCGGCCAACCCGCCGGTAGCACGCGCAATTGGAACAGTTCCGTAGCGCATGGATATCATCTGAGAAAGCCCGCATGGTTCAAATAAAGACGGCATTATAAACATATCGCCTCCGGAATACAAGAGGTGTGCAAGTTCTTCATTAAGCTCATTAAAGAATTTAATTTCGTTTGAATGTACTTGCTCTGCATAAAGCAAACCGTCTTCGATATCTCGGCTGCCCGTTCCAAGTATTACATATCTTGCTCCGCTGCTAGCTAAACGCGGCATTGCAGGCAATATAAGGTCAAAGCCTTTTTGTTCCGCAAGCCGGCTTACGCAAACAATGAGAGGTCTATTATCATCCTCCCAGAAACACTTTTTAATGAGCTCACTGCGATTTGATTTCTTTCCGGATAAATCATCAATAGAATACTGACAGGGAATACAATCATCCGTTTTTGGATTCCAATAATCCGTATCAATTCCATTAAGAATTCCGGTAAGCTTCTCGCTATGTGTTCTTATCACGCCATCAAGTCCCGCGCCGCCTTCAAGCGTCTGGATTTCTTCCGCATAAGTAGGGCTTACTGTCGTAATGTTGTCACTACTTATAATAGCTCCCTTTAGCAGGTTTATGTTATAGAAAAACTCTATCCCGTTTATGTTAAAACAATTCTTATCTATTCCAGTATGATTAAAAAAGTCTTCAGGGTCAAAAATCCCTTGGTGAGCAAGGTTATGAATTGTAAACACACTTTTTGATTTACTATAAAGCTTTCTATAGTAATTATGCCACATCAGAGCAATCGGTAAAACAGCCGTCGCCCAATCGTGGCAATGAAAAACATCCGGAACCCATTTTACCGAGCGGTAGAGTTCAAGCGCAGCTAAATTAAGTATTGTAAAGGCACGAATATTATTGTAATCAACATAAGATGGATATATAGTTTCAGTAAAAAAATCCGGGCATTCAACAAACCACGCGTATACTTCATCTATTTTGGCTTCATATATGGAGCAATATACAGGAGTACCGCCTAAAGCAACGACTATAGGCGTTGGTATTTTACGCAGCTTGTATTTTTCACGTACTTTATCCAACACTCCTCCTTTGCCATTTGCCGAACCATAAGCAGGCGACAACACACGAGCGTCCGCTCCAGCTTTACAAAGCGCAATTGGCAAAGAGCTTACGACATCGCCAAGCCCTCCGACTTTTGAAAATGGCGCCAATTCTGATGATACAAAAAGAATTTTAATAACGTCTTCTGTCATTTTACCAACTCATTTCCGCTTTTGCCCTTATTGGGCTCTGGCAGCAAAATGCCGCCCCAATCCCATAAACCTTTTACGTCACCCAAACACCCAAATTTACTCTTCCGCCTTTTGCTTTTTGTCTTTTGTTTTTTAATTCCGAATTCTGAATTCTGAATTCCGAATTGCTTTTTACACTCCTCTGAAGTCTATGTTATAAGCCTTTTCACAGTATTCTTTAACGACTCTTGCCGTATTGAAAAAACTTGCATTCAAAGCTATCGTATACTTCATCATTGAAATCCATTTTTCACGATTAGTATAGTATGTCGGGATTATTTTTTTCTCCAGCTTCTTATACAAGTCGACCGCATCTTGAGATTCATCATAATTAACGAGGTCGTCCTCGCTTGGCTCAGGCCCTATTGCCCAGCCTGTGACATCTTCGATCCATCCTTCGATCCACCAACCATCAAGCACTGAAAAATTCATTATTCCGTTAAATGTGCATTTCATTCCGCTTGTGCCTGAAGCCTCCCTTGGACGAATAGGATTGTTAAGCCAAACATCAACTCCTTGAACAAGAAGCGAGGCTATTTCCATATTGTAGTTTTCAATAAATACTATCGGAATTTCCTTGCCCATTTCCTTTGAAACCTGAATTATCCTCTGAAGAAGTCTTTTTCCTCCGTCATCTTGCGGATGAGCTTTACCGGCAAATATAAACTGAACTTTTCCAGTCGAAAGTACTTCCCTAAATCTCTTCATATCTGAAAACAGAAGATCCGCTCTTTTATATGTTGCAGCGCGTCTTGCAAACCCTAAAGTTAGTACATCAGGGTCAAGCTGACGGCCTGTAACTTCAAGTACCCGTGCAAAAAGGCGCATTTTTGCCGCCTGATGGGCTGTCCATAACAATTTTGAAGGAATAGAGAGAGCCATTACAAGCCTTGTTGGGTCAAGTTCCCAGCCTGGAATCCATGAATTAAAAAGCTGCCGCATTCCCGGGCTTATCCATGTTCCGGGGTGAACGCCGTTTGTAATCCAGTCAACCGTATCCATGCTGAACATTTTATTGGATACTTCGGCATGTTTCTTTGCCACGCCGTTAACATAACGGCTGAAATTAAGACCCAAATACGTCATATTTACGTAATTTTGATCCGGCATCATCCTATGTATTGTAGCAAGCGCATCCTTTGGAAACACGCTTTCAATTAAGCCAAAGTTAAAAGAATCATGCCCGGCCGGAACAGGAGTGTGCGTTGTAAAAACTACCTTATCACGTATTTTATCGATATCGAAATATCCCATTTCCCGCATAAGTTCAAGGGTGAGAAATCCCGCATGCCCTTCATTTAAATGGAAGGTTTCTATATTGTCATATCCAAGGTCTCTCAGCATTCTTAACCCTCCGACTCCAAGGACAAACTCCTGCAGGAGCCTATAGCGGTCGTCTCCTCCATAGAGATACCAAGTAAGTTTTCTGTCATCCGGGTGATTAGGTTCAATATCGGAGTCGAGGAAGTAAATGGGTAAAGGGAATCCTGTTAATCCTATAATTTCATAACTCCAAACCGATAATTGAATTTCTCTGCCTTGTAAAGTAATTGATATTCTATTTGGAAGCTGAGTAAGTTCACGAGCTGGATCCCATTGAACGGGCTTCTCCTGCTGCCAGTCATTTTGACCGAAATACTGTATAAAATAACCTTTTTTATAGAGAAGAGTTATTCCAACCATTGGAACACCAAGGTCGCTACCACTTTTCAATATATCTCCGGCCAATACTCCAAGCCCTCCTGAGTACGTTGGAATTGATTCTTTCAAGCCAATCTCCATTGAAAAGTATGCAACCGAACGAAACGCCGGATCTCGTTCCATTATGGAACGAAGGGATTTCCCAAGGTCGCTCCTAAGATTCAGTTTTTGTGTCACGTTTAGATCGACTCCTTCCGTATATTTTTACTTTTTTATAAATTTCTTGGGCAAGAGCTTCTGTCGCCATGTCAGGCAACATTCTCCATGACCAGTTTCCTTGTGTTGTTGACGGCTTATTGAACCTCGCCTCAGCTCCAAGTTTCAAAATATCTTGCATTGGAATGACTGCAAATTCTGCAACGGAAGACAAAGTTAAGCGTATTAATTCTTCGCATATGTTATCTTCGTTTATTTCTCTTCCTATGTATGCCGAGAGACTAATTCTTTCCTCTTCAGTTGAATCTTCCATTAACCACCCCAGTGTCGTGTTGTTATCATGCGTTCCCGTGTACACAACGCTATTTTTTGTATGGTTGTGAGGGGCATAATAATTATTTGAAGTATCATTCCAAGCAAATTGTGTTATCGTCATACCCGGAAATCCCATTTCTTTCATTGCTAAATCAACATCCTGAGTAATTATGCCTAAATTTTCAGCCCAAAACTTTCCGCTCGAAAACTCTCTGCGAAGCGCTTCAAAAAATTCATTATGAGGAACATTTTGCCAAGTACCGTTTTCAGCTGTTTCCTCGTTTGCAGGAATAGACCAATAACCGACAAGCCCACGAAAATGATCTATTCTTAAAATGTCGAATAATTGAAGAGAATGACGCAGTCGGCTCACCCACCAAGAAAAATTGTCTTCAGCCATGCTATTCCAGTTATATAACGGGTTGCCCCAAAGTTGGCCGGTTTTACTGAAATAATCAGGCGGTACTCCGGCTACAAAAGTTGGGTGTAATTCTTCGTCTAACTGGAATAGCCACGGTTTAACCCAAACATCAGCACTATCAAGAGTTGTATATATAGGTACATCTCCAATAAGCTCAATTTCTAAGTTATTTAGCGCTTCTCGAAACACTTTAGCTTGTTGAAAAAATACAAACTGAACAAAACGTTCATATTCTATTTCATTTTGATATTCCAACCAAGCTTGACTTAAAGCCTCATGCGTTCTAAATTTCAGCCCATTATCCCATTCATACCAAGCTCTGCCTTTGTGAGCTTTTTTTAGGGCGGTAAAGAACGACCATGATTCGACCCAGTATCGATTTTGATTAAAAAACAGTTCGTAATCATTAAAGTCTTTATTTTTTTTAAACCTTATAAAAGCTTTGTGCAACAATTTTTGTTTGTAATCTCTCACTCTATGGAAATCAACTTTACTTTTGGAAAAAAACGGAGGATCAACAATATATGGATCATTCTTCTCTAAAAAACCCGAACTGACAAGAAGTTCAGGGCTTATATAAAGATAATTTCCGGCAAAAGCAGATGTGGGGCTGTAAGGAGAGTTACCCATGATTTGATCAACAGGAGTAACTGGCAAAATCTGCCAAAGGTTCATACCGGCATTACTTAAGAAGGATGCAAACCGAACGGATTCCGGGCCAAAATCTCCAATACCCCAACGGGACGGCAAAGATGAAATATGAAGTAATACTCCGGATTTCCTCATTCGGTTAACTCCTTTCATATTCTATAGAAATTTTATCATTTATGCCACATTGAAAATAACAATAACTCTTTCGGATTCTCAACAATTAATTTCATTGTTAATTAAGCTTTATACATGTTTTTATCATCATTTATCTTGAAAAGAGCGAGAACACTCATTAAGTCCTGCGCGCTTTTTGCCATTTGCCGCGCTGATTCCGACACAGACTTCTCAGTGTTGGTATTTCGTATACTGAGTTGGTTTAGTTCGGATAACGCCCCTGTAATATTCTCCGTACTTTGCCTTATTTCATCAATCGCGCGTGATATTTCCGTACTGCTGGCGGCTTGTTCTTGTGCTACAGCCGCAATAGATTGTATCGCTTCATTTGCGTTCGTTATCTCAGACAGAGCATTGTTAAGCCCGGATACCGTTCTATCCGCTTTTGCCATGATCTCGTTCACAATCGTAACAGATTGTTTAGACGCTGATATCGCCTCGCCTGCTCCCTGGCTTAACCGAGTTACCAATTCTTCAACGCTTCTTGATGCGTTGCGAGACTCCTCGGCAAGTTTTCGAACTTCTTCCGCAACAACAGCAAAACCTCTGCCAGCTTCCCCTGCCCGCGCCGCTTCAATTGCAGCATTCAGAGCTAAAAGATTTGTCTGATCGGCTATTGCCGCAATTACTCCCATAAAATTGGAGATCTCAGCAACCGAGGTTGACAATACACGAATCTTTTCCTGATTTTCATTTGTCTTTTCGTCAACTCGCCTGATATCTTCGACTAGGCCATTCACGGAACTCACTGCAAGTTGAGACATTTGCGTCGTTTTAGAAAGTGAATCCGCGCTATCAGTTGCCATTTTAGCAACCGAGTCAGCTCCGATTGACATCTCAGAAACATTCGTAGCGCTTCTCTCGACTGCTTGAGCATTGATGTCGCAAAGTTCCGAAACATTTTTAATCAAAGAAACTGTACTGGACATTGTGGATGCACTTTCATCAGAAAGTGATTTCAGAGTTTCAACGTTATCGTTTACCTCATTTGCGGTTAAGACCACTTGAGACAAAGCTTTTTGTTGAGCGGCTATCATTTCCGATAGCGCATTAACCAGAGCGCCGAGTTCTGCTCCTCCGTTATATTTAAAGTCTTCTTTCTTTATCGTGAGATCTCCGTTTCGACCTCTTTCAGAGAGTGTAACTATTTGCCCTAGTGGTTTTGAGATTCTACGGGCTACTATAATCGAAATAACCACAGAAATGAATAAGATAACAATTGAAATTACCACGACGCTCAACATCATTGATCGGCTTGCCAGATTTGCTTCCTCTGCAGATTTTCCGCTGAAATACATGCCGACAATCTCGCCGGAATTCGGGTCTTTTATGGGGCTATATGAGGTGTAATGTTCAATTCCAAAAAGCATTATCGGCATTTCAACATCATTCCCGTTTTTCAGCACTCTCTCCTGTATGGACTCTGCGGCATCTGTCCCAATGACCCGCTTCCCATTTTCAACGATGGTCGTATTAATTCTAGTCTTACCGGCAAAAAGCGTCACTTCAGTTCCATGACGCTCTTTAATGCTATCTACAAGTTCTTCATTTGCAAAAGATAATGTTATCAAGGCCGTTCCAACAATTTGTCCGAACGACATTGTTATTGGCATTGCGCAAAAATAACCAAGCTTTGTTGATTCGTCGGGCATCAGTTTTTCAGAAAAGTTTCCTTTTAGCGCCAGTTTCACGAGCTCATTGTCGCTGATGTTATCCCCAATATTCTTTGGATCGTGCGGTCTTGCTATAACTGTACCTTCCATATCAGTGATAACCAAAATTTTCACATTTGCAGAATTCATGAGCGGGAGTAAAGCGTCGTTTAAAGACTGTGTTTTTTTATTTATTACAAAAGGAACAATAGTTTTGTTCATGCCTAATTGATCTCTGAAATCTTTCACTTGCAGCATTTCTGCTTCAATGAAATCTTTAATGCCCGCCATGCCATAGTGTGCGCTTTCCTGTAAAACTTTACGCGCATATTGTGAAAAATAGCTCACGCTTGCAAATGATAGTCCAATTATAGCCATTATAGCTACGATAAAAGTTACAAAAATTATTTGCGTTCCGATTTTTAAATTTCTTATCCTCATTAATCATACCTCCTTACAAATTTTAAACAAGGAACTATGTAAAATACTTTATGATGTCAGCGGAATACTCTTGATAAATAAATTGTCATTCGCTAATTTCGCATAAATCAGGCAAGTGAACGCCAGATTTATAAGGAGGTAAAAAACAAGACCACAGAAGAATATTTTTAGTTATACCGTTAGCTATATATGAAACTGGTTATATTCTGCTGTTCAAAATCGGAGCTCCACGATACTGCTTTCAAATACAAAGCATTAAATCATCTTGATTGCAGCGGGGCCGTACAGGCAACCATAAAACATCTTTCTGGCACTGTAAAAAACACAGTTTACACGAAACGCTGTCACGCTGCCTGTACGAACCATCAATAATTTCAGTCTATTGCGGCGAATAAAACATTAGCTTAAAACAGAATACTATATTACATACCCCATTTTTCACGAAGTATTTTCAATTCACCGGATTCCTCAAGTTCATCAATAATCTCACTTATTTTATCGGCTACGTCTTTGTCGTCTAAGTTGAGGGATATAGCCTTTCCTCCCTCAGTTATTATCTGCTCAAATGCAACTTTAATCTTACCGACAAAATCTTTTTGATTAACAAACTCTTTTGCTACCGGAATGTCCATTAGGGCCGCGTCAGCGCGACCAAGCAGAACTTCGCGCGCGCAATCGTCAAATTTCTGGAATGTCTTCACTTCTGCGCCTTCTATGTTATGCGCGAAGGTTTCCTGCACTGTACCTATTTGCGTTGCTATAGATTTTCCATTTAATACCGCAGTATCATTTATATCCGCATCTACCCTTGTAATAAATGCGCTTACAGATATCTCATAAGGCTTAGAAAAGGAAACTTTTTGAGCTCGTTCTTCAGTAATGCTCATTCCCGCAATGACAACGTCAATACGTTTTGCAATAAGAGTGGGAATAAGAGCATCAAAAGCCATATCCTGCCACTCAACCTTCTTTCCTAATTTATCGGCAATGATATTCATTAAGTCAATGTCGAAGCCTATAAGTTCCCCTTGTTCATTTCGTGACTCATATGGAGGGTAAGTTGATTCTGTACCAACAATAAATATATCTTTGTCCATTAGGGCGGCAAAAGCTGAGTTAACACTAAAAAACATAAAAAACACTGCAAAAACTAGCGCTATCTTTTTCATTATTTTCATCCTCTCTAATCTTTTGATAAAATTTCCCTACCATCATCAATTTGATATTATTATTCATGCTATCAAATAGCATGGTATTTATGAATTTTATTACATAATTTTGTTTTTCGGAAGACCTAATCAGGATTTTATAACTATATTTTCGTTTTAATTGAAAGGAAGTGATAAATAATGTCATTTGCAAGCATAATTCTTGCTGCCGGCAAAGGCGCCAGGATTGGAAAATGTAAAGCAGCTCTGCCGTTCGGAGCAAGCGGGGAAACATTGCTGTCTCATATAATAAGTACTTATATAAATGCCGGAGTAAATAATATTTTAGTGGTTACAGGCAATTGGAAGGAAGAAACTGTAACAGCAGCCCGTAACTTTTCCTCTGTTGTTAGATTTATAAATAATAATAATCCGGGAATCGGTATGTTTTCTTCCGTTCATAAAGGAGTATCATCAATAGATAATTGTATTAAAAACTTTTTTGTACATCCGGTCGATATTCCGTTAGTGAAAGAAGAAACTTTGCTAAGAATGAAGGATACAGTATTAAATTCTAAGAGTAATAAAATTTATGCAGTACCCATTTGTAAAAATGAAGAAGGACATCCTGTACTTATATCATCATTACTAATACCTGAACTATTAAACTGGAATGGGGAATGTGGATTACGAGGATTTCTGTCTTCACAAAAGAGTAATAAAGAGACTGTAAATGTCGATGATGAAGGAACTCTTTTTGATATAGATGATAATGAGTATTATGCAGAGATTCTGCGGCGCATTATCTTAATGGAGAGGCAGCAACCAAAAACGGGCGGCAGATAAACAATGAACCAACAAATTTACTATCAACTGAGAGAACCCGTAAGCAAAACGAACCGTGCGAGTCGCCGAGCTTCCTCATCAGTTGTGCAAGTTGTTCTGTTTCTTCGCAAATGCCGCCCTACAATACATTGTGGCTGGGTTGATCAATTAATAACTTTTATTACGTCCTCCAACACTCAAAATCTTCTACGTTTTTCTAAAACCTAATTAATTTTGTTCTTAATTACTTGCTTCTCTCAATTTTCTTACAGCATCAGTATTCCTGAATTCTTTTTTTGACTCAGCTGCATCCAATGGCGAGGTACCATATCGATCTCTTTCTTTTGCGTCAGCGCCAAGGCTCAAAAGGATTATTACCGCTTCCAGATTGGCGGATTTCACTGCCCACATAAGCGGTGTTTTTCCGCCTTTATCTTTCGCATTAATTTCATCTCCTGCTTCGACAAGCGCATGTAGTACTGCTTTTATCGCATTTTTGTTGAGGTTACGGCCTGCTGCATGCATAAGCGGAGTTTCATCAGAATAATTTTTTCTGCTGACAATCGCTCCAGCATCAATAAGAGCCGTTACCACATTCGAATCAGGATTATAGCCTGCTGCTACCATAATTGGCGTGTTATCAAAGTCATCTGTCCTTGAGTTCACATTGGCGCCAGACAGAATAGCATCTTCGATTTGCTCCAAAGATCCAGTCCGGCACAGTTCAAAAAACTCATTCTTACTAACTGAAGCGTTTACAGAGTTTGTAAACAGAAAACATAAAAGAAAGCCACAAATTATAATAATAAAAACTGTAAATATTTTTTTCATCACAATTCAAACTCCTTTCATCATAGAATATGAAACCATCTTAACATATAAACAGAATAATATAAATAGTCATACAAATAGACTACCGATTCTCAATATTATCTTTTGCTTTATACTTATTTTTTTTGTACATATTGGAAATCATGCTAATTAAAGTAATATGCTTATTATAACGAACACTTATTAATAATCTATAACATATTGATAATTTTGCAATAACGCAGTATTTTATGACTAAGTATGAATAATCATACTACTAGAATGGACGGTAATTCTGACATAAAGTAACTATACACTTTAAAAATAGGGATTAGCATATTAAAAGTAAAAAAACTGCCCTTGTTTTGTCTTTCACATACGCTAATCCCTACTCTTTTCATTATTTGTGTATTTATTCCACTAATTCTTTAAGGTACAATTCATCAGCAATATACGGTAAAGTTATATGTTCTCCAAACCCAGCTTTGTTCCCGTTAAATTCTATCCCAACGCTCAAGGCGTTTTCATTGCGCGCCCAGGCTCTTCTTGCAACGCCTCCCATTACATCCCAACTCATAGCTGATTTTATTATCTCATCAACGCGGGAGCTGCCATCCAAGACCATTCCAAACCCGCCGTTTATTGCTTTTCCTACCCCTACACCACCACCATTGTGAAGCGCAACCATGCTCATTCCTCGCGCAGCATTACCTGCAAAGCACTGTGTAGCCATGTCCGCCATAACGTTGCTTCCGTCTTTTACGTTTGAAGTCTCCCTGTAAGGCGAATCCGTTCCTGAAACGTCATGATGATCCCTTCCAAGCATTACCGGGCCTATCTCTCCTTTTCGGACCATTTCATTGAATTTCAAAGCTATCCTCACACGTCCTTCAGCATCCTGATATAGAATTCTCGCTTGCGTTCCAACTACCAGACCATTCTTCTCCGCGTCCCTTATCCATATCCAATTATCCTTATCCTGAAAACGCCTCTCCGGATCTATACATTCCATCGCGGCACGGTCTGTTTTACGAAGATCATCCGGTTTTCCGGACAGGCATACCCAACGGAACGGCCCATAACCAAAATCAAAACAAAGAGGGCCAAGGATGTCCTCCACATAAGAAGGGAATATGAATCCGTCATGCGTGTCTTTTCCGTTCTTTGCAACTTCTTTGCATCCGGCGTCATATACCGCTCGTAAAAAAGCATTTCCATAATCAAAAAAATATGTGCCATGTTCGCTAAGAGTTTTTATTAATTGAAAATGCTTAATTAACGATTCATCCACTTTTTTACGGAATAAAGTTGGATTTTCTTTCAACATGTCGGTTCTCTCTTGAAATGTCAATCCCTGAGGACAATACCCTCCTTCATACTGAGCATGGCACGAGGTTTGATCCGACAAGAGTCCTATTTTCAAATTATTCTTTACTGCATACTCAAGCAAATCGACAATATTGCCATGATATGCTATTGAAACAGGCTTTTTGGCTAAGATGGATTCATCCGCCCATTGAAAAGCTTCTTTGAGGTGCTTGGTTATTCTTTCAACCCAACCTTGTGAGTATCTAGTTTCGATTCGCGAATAATCCACTTCGGCAGTAATTGATGTCGCGCGCGCAATTTTTGCAGCTTTCGGCTGAGCGCCGCTCATTCCTCCCAGTCCAGAAGTGACAAACAAGTTCCCCGCAAGCATATCGTCGCCGGTAGCTCCGAGTTTCATCCTTCCCGCGTTTAGAACCGTATTGTATGTACCGTGAACTATTCCCTGCGGTCCGATATACATCCATCCACCGGCTGTCATTTGTCCGTAGTTTGCCACTCCAAGCTGCATCGCTCTATGCCATTCCTCTTGATTATCAAATATGCCGACCATCAGGGCATTGGTTATTATTACACGAGGAGCTTCAGGGCGCGAACGGAAAAATCCAAGCGGGTGACCGGATTCAACAACAAGCGTCAGGTCTTGAGTTAATGCTTCCAAATACTTTTTTACAAGTAAGTATTGCATCCAATTTTGAAATGTCTGACCGGTCTCTCCATAAGTTACAAGTTCATATGGATAAAGGGCAATATCAAAAGATAGATTATTATCAATCATGACTTGAAAAGCTTTTCCTTCAATGCATTTACTCTTATATTCATCTATCGGCTTTCCAAAAATACGCCCTGAAGGACGAAAACGATACCCATATATCCTTCCTGTGGTTTTGAGTTCCTCAAGGAATTCAGGAGCTATTGTCTTATGAAACTCTTCTGGAATATATCGAAGCGCGTTCTTTAGCGCCAAGACAGTTTCACTTTTCGATAAAGAATAAACCCTGTCAGGGGCTCGCCTATATCCGGGTAAAAAGCCGGGATGTTGCGGCAATCCTTCAGGAAACTCCAGACGAATTCTCATTGATTCGGTAATCTCTGTATTTATATTCATAAAAACTTTTCTCCTTATCTTTATTTATATGACTTATCCGGCGTGTTTGTTCTTTGTAAATTCGTTATCAATAGCAACTTTATTGTTTTACCATATTTACATTAGTTTCTTCATTTACTCTTCGCATCCAATATAGCGCATTTCAGACCTTTCCCTGCCGCTGCGAGAGCTCTGCACCCTTCGCAGGATACGCATTCCGCCCTTCTTGTATCACCGGATTTCCAGCGTTCAGGCAAGTTTGGCTCACGAATAAGCGGACGTGCCATTGAAACGAAGTCGGCTATACCATCGCTCAAAACTTGGGAAATACGCTCATATGAACGAAATCCTCCAACAAGTATCAAAGGTATCTTTGAAATTTGCTTATATCTTTTTGCCTCATCTATGTAATACCCCTCTTCTTCAGGAGAGGAAGGATCAAACTTACGCGCGCTCGTATATTTCGCATTTGGATGGACAACGCCGCCGCTCATTTCTATCGCAGCTAAACCTGAATTATTCAATAACTTAACAATTTCAAGCATCTCAAGAGGTGTATTTCCTCCTTCAATAAAGTCTGAAATATTCAGCTTTATTATTAACGGATGATTCCCAATGCGAATCTTGACTGCAAGAATTGTTTCAAGAAGAAAACGCAAACGGTTTTCGACGGTTCCTCCCCATTCATCGTTACGTTTATTATAAAATGGGGACAAAAATTGGCTTATTAGATAACCATGCGCACAATGTATCTGCACACCGTCAAATCCGGCTTCAATTGCTCTGGCAGCTGCGTTTGCAAATAGTATTATTTTATTCTTGACCGCAGTGCTGCTCATTGCAAGCGCATTTCCTCCGCGATTTGTGTTTATCGCTGAGACTCCAAACGACGGCATACCTGTGAGCTCCGGGAGCGCGTGGCATCCTCCATGGTTTAATTGTGCAAAAATTTTCGTTCCGGATTTATGCGCGGCTTCTGCTAATCTTGTTAAACCAGGAATAAGAGAGTCTTCATACATTCCGAGCTGCCATGGTGAAGCCTGTCCGCTTCTTTCAATATATGCGTGGCTTGAAATTATCAACCCTACACCGCCTTTTGCAAGGGTTTCAATATATGAAACAAGTTTATCCGTCACTTCCCCTTTCTCTGTTCCCATACCTTCCCATGTCGCAGAACGGACTAAATGGTTGGAAAGTTCTACATCACCAATTTTACAACTGCTGAAAATATTCATATACAATCCTCCTATTGGCATTTTTTAGTTTTTCTGATGGCTTTATGTATGTTTGCTATTATATAACTATTTAAAGCTGGAATTTCAATATGATAAAACGACAACTTCTGATATGATAATCGAAAAACAATGCACAATGATCAATGCACAATGCACAATGAAAGGCAAAAGAAAAAGGCAAAAGACATTGAACATTAAGCATTACAACAATGTCTTTACTCAGGGTGGGAGAACATGCTTTATATAATTATCGGAGTTGGAGTGGCAGTTGTTGTTGTTGTAACCATAATGAATACTGGAACCGGCAAATCAGACCCTACGCTCAAAGCTGCGGGGAAAGTAAAAGACTCCGTGCATATAACGGACGACGGACACCTGCATGGGGCATATATACCAGGTTCGAAAAATGTTGAAGGAGGAAATTACTCTTCGCAGGACGAGAATAAGGAATCCATGCCCGAAGAGAAACCCAAAGAAATAAAGGAACCGAAGCAACAACAACAGCAAGGAGCGACAGCAGACCTCATATGGGCGGGGAAAGGAAGCAGAATTGAGGTAATGGGTATTGCCCTTCCAGGGCCTATGGTGTACTGGTCAAATGGAGGCGCGAAAATTAAGGAGCCTTCAACCATAGATATAACTTTACCGGTTAAAATAGACGAAAATATCGGACAGCCTGAGATCCCAAGCTCCTATGAGGCCATGAGCCCGGAACAAAGAGGCGCTTACCTTCGATGGTTATCAAGAGGGAGGATGGGAACTGCAAGCTCGTCTTATTTTAGATTATGGTTTTTTGGCATAGAAAGGCGCGCAATGTATGAAAAGAAAGACGCGGCTCTTTGTCTTGGTGAAATTTCATCGCGCTTGCCGTCATTGCTCGAAAGCCCGGCGTTGCCCGTAATTTTGAGATTCATGACATGCGTTGCTGTAATGATTAAATATCCTCCGGAAAAATTAGCCCTCGACTTGCGCCATATAACAAATTTACCTACGGATATTCTTAATGTCCTTCTTGCGCCTTATGCGGACTCTGAAATACGCTTGCCGCCGCTTATTGCCTACACTGTAATGCGTAACGCTTATGCGGGCGGCGCTTCTATTATGCATAATAACGAACAGCTTGCAATGTTTGCCGCTACATACACTGAAGTTACCGATATGGGCATGAGCCTAACGCGTCCAAAAGTTATCGCTTACGTGTCATATTTCCCTACGAATCCATCGCTATCAGGAACGAAACCGCTTACCAGTATTGAGTCCCCTGATTTTTTTAAAGACCCGTCTCAATTTTCAACTTTAACGCAAATATGGGATTATATACGTAATTTAAAACTTCAGAATCCAACCCCTCCGCCAAGAAAGAAACATAAATTGGCGGAGAAAAAAGCAGATGAGAATGAATCGGATTCAGTAAAAGAAGGAAATATAACAGGCGAACCGGAAATTATTGAAAACATTCCGGTATCGCTTGACCAGCAAATGCGCGCCGACATTGATTCATTTATTCAGGAAAAACTCCAGAATCAGCATGAGCCTCTTATAATTTCACTCTTGGAACTATCGGATCTCATAGAATTTGAAATCGGAGAGCGCCCCACGGGAGCTCAAAGAAGAGGGATTTCAGAAATCACAAGGGCAGGAGGAAGACTCTTGATACCTGACCTTGCAATTTTAGGGAAAACATATCACTGGGAAGACTTAGTTTCGCTTGCATGGATTGAAATCGGAGACCGTGTTTCCGACGCCTACCGAACCGCTGCAATACTCCTTGAATACGCGTCATCCTTCACAGGGGGTGCAATTGACATAACCGAACGCAAATTATTTAGCCGCAAACCAACTGAAAGAAAGAGAAAGCTCAAAGATATTCTCGAACGCTTGACCGTACATTTTAAACTTGAAAAAGAGGAGTTAAACAGGCTGTCCGTTCTTTTACAAATATTTGAGCATCAATCAATTGATCCGCAAAACCTGTCCGTTAGTTTTCAGAATTGGCTGCAAACGGAAGACAGGATGCTGCTCAGAGATTTCTTTTTCAGACTTTGCGCGCCAACAGGCGAGTCCTATGCAAAGGAAAGGGATGAGTTTTTAACTTCACTTTCAACTTTACTTGATATTGAAGTGCACCCGCAGACAGTGGTAAAATCGAATATATCAACAGGAGATGCTCTTATAAAAGCTCTGAAACACCTCTTCCGGTCTGAAGAGTTGTTAATTGACCAGAAAAACAGCCTGGGAGAATCTGACAAAAAGCCTGATGAATAGCTATTATGAAACTGTGACATTTCAAGGAAGTATGAGGGATAGTGTAAAGAATTATGAGTAACTTTAAAAGTTCGAAAAGCCTTATATCAGAAATATCGCCCTGGATAACGCCGTATAAGAAGAAAATTCTTCTCGCGTTATTGTGCATGGTGATAGCGTCCCTTCTAAACGTTCTGCCGGCATGGCTCTTTAAAACGATAATAGACGATGTGCTCATTAACAAAGACAGTGCGGCTCTGACTGTTGTATGTGTGGCAGCCGTATTAATATTTGCATTCAAAGGCATAGCGTCTTATGCTCACCAAGTGCTGATAAACTGGGCAGGGCAGCGCATCATAATGGATTTAAGGATAGCTCTCTACGATCACACGCAAAGAATGTCCCTGCGTTCAATCCATGGCTCAAGAATTGGAGAGATGATGTCCCGAATAACAAACGACGTGGGAATACTCCAAACTCTTATGACAAACACTATAGTAAACCTCATAGTAAACGGAGTTACGTTCATCGGTATGTTATGCGCCATATTCTGGCTGAATTGGGCTTTGTCGGTAACGACAATTCTCATGTTGCCTCCGGTAGCATGGCTTTTGCTGTTCGCCTCAAAAAAACTCAGACAAACAGGGCATATTGTACAAGACAGAATAGCCAACCTGACCGCAATAGTGCAGGAGGCATTTTCCGCCATAAAAATAGTCCGTTCGTTTGCAACCGAAGGACAAGAACTTGAGCGTTTCCGTAAAGGAAACACCGAAAATTTTGCGGCGCTCATGCGGGGAGTAAGAATTCAAGCGGTTCTCACAGGAGTTGTCGAGGTGCTTTTGATAACAGCTCTTGCGCTTGTGGTATGGTTCGGCGGGAGAACGGTTATAAGCGGCGGATTGACTCCGGGAGAGCTTATTGCTTTCCTTGGCTATTTGGGATTTCTGGTTCAGCCAATACGCACATTTATGAGCAGTCTTAACGGGCTTCAAACCGGATTTGCAGCGGCTGAGAGGATATTTGAAACGTTAGCGATAGAGATAGATATAACCGAGCCAAAAAACCCGACGATAATTAAAAAGCTCAAAGGCTCAGTTTCATTTAAAGACGTATGTTTTTCTTATAGGCCGGATTTGCAGGTATTGAATGATATCAATCTTGACATACATCCGGGAGAGAAATTGGCAATAGTCGGCCCCACCGGTTCCGGAAAATCCACAATAGCTGAACTCATTTTGCGTTTTTACGACCCGACGCGCGGCGCCATCTCCATTGACGGCTACGACCTGCGAGAGCTTTCAATCCATTCTTTCAGAAAACAAATCGGCGTCGTCCCCCAAGACCCCGTTCTGATGAAGGGAACCCTTGGCGCAAACATAGCATATGGACTTATTGGGATAGAACCGGACGAATTGAACTCGAAAATTGAAAAAGCGGCAAAAATAGCTGGGATTCATGAATTCATAGAATCGCTTCCGGAAAAATACGATTCCCATGTCGGAGAAAGAGGAGTGACGCTGTCCGGCGGGCAGCGCCAGCGAATAGCGATAGCACGCGCTATAGTCAGAGATCCCCGCATCCTGATACTCGACGAGGCAACTTCATCCTTGGACCTGAACGTTGAAAGACACGTCCAGGAAGCCATGAACGCCGCAATGAAAGGCCGCACTTCCATTGTGATAGCGCACCGGCTGACCACAGTTCACAATTCCGACAGAATTATAGTGCTTGACGAAGGCAGAATAATCGAAGAAGGCACGCATGAAACCCTCATGAATCAGGATAAACTTTATTCAAGCCTCTATAAATTGCAGTTTGAGGGGAAATAAAAGTGTTTTTAATTTCAAAAATTAGGCAAAAAGTGTTTTCACACATTATTGCTTTTGCGCGGGGAGAGAAGAAAATATCTCCCTATTGGCTGTTCGTTCCTTTTAGTTATTTCTTTTATGCGGGAATAGCCATCCGGAATTTCTGGTTTAATCATGGCGGCGCCAAGAGTATTGAACCGGAAATCCCAGTTATAAGCATCGGAAACATTTCAATTGGAGGAACAAATAAGACACCGTTTGTCGAAATGCTCTGCAGAATGCTCAGCCAATCGCTCAAGGTCGGAATAATAAGCCGCGGATACAGCGGAGGAAAAAACCCTTCTCCCGTAATAATAACGAATGGAAAGGGAGAACGGTCGATAGTGGGAGACGAGCCGCTGCTTCTCTCTTCGCGATTACCTAATATCCCAATCGCAGTATCGCACGACAGGCTTAACGATGTCAAAAGCTTGTCGTCTCTTGGAGTTGAAATTGTCGTCGCGGACGACGCGTTTCAACACCGAAGGCTTGATAGAGATGCGGACATAGTTTTAATCGACGCTATTTGTCCCTTTGGAAACGGAACGTTACTTCCTTCGGGAATTTTACGGGAACCTATGTCTTCACTAAAACGCGCTCATATTGTCGTTATTACAAAAAGCGACCAAATAACAGAAATAGAATTGGAGAGTTTGCACAAAAGGCTAACGGCTTTTATCTCGCCCGAAAAGATTTTTACATCTAAAATAGTAGTTAAACGCTGGGCTCAGTGGGATGGATCAGTATTTACAGAAGTTAAGCGTTCTTTAATAGGCGACACAAAGCTTTTGCCATTTTCAGCAATAGGAAATCCGGAAAGCTTCCATCGCTCGCTTGACTCTGAAAACGTGAATGCAATAAAGGATAAATCACAGATTTATAGAGATCATCACCGTTATTCAAATACTGAAATGGATTCCATTGTCCATATTGCAAAAAGTTGTGAAGCCGACTTAGTTTGCACTGAAAAAGACGTATATAACCTGCCGGACAAATGGAAGCCTCCTGTTCCCCTATGGATACCTTTGGTTTCAACTGAAATTAATGAGCCTGACAGGTTTTACAGCAAGCTTTTATCGTGTTTGAAGCCTCATATAGTCATCGCGTCAAATGGGTATGGAGAGGATTCTGTCGGAGTGCTATTAGCGAAGCGAATCCGTGAAAAATATCCGGAATCCGATATTTCGATTTTTCCGCTTGTAGGGAAAGGGCAAGCGTACACGCGTTCAGGATTCGACATATATCCGGAGCCGTCAATTACCCCTTCCGGAGGAATTTTAAAATATCATATACTTGACCTTTGGAAGGACATACGCTCCGGACTGCTGAAACACATTTATCAGCAAATGAAGTCTTGGGGAAGCTTGCGCGGCAAAATTAGGACCCCGCTTTGCGTCGGCGATGTCTACCTTCTCATTAACACTGTTCTGGGACAGGGCAAAACACCTTTGTTTATGGCCACCGCAAAGACAGTATACCTTAGCGGGCACTGGCGCATTGAACGTTTTATACTCCGGCGCCGAAGCAGGATGACATGGACGCGCGACGAAAAAACAGCTGAAGAATTGATAGAAAGCGGAGTAAGAGCAAGATTTGACGGCAACCCCATAATGGACCTGAGCATGGGCGCTTCAAACAAAAGAATTGTAAACGTTGAAAAGAATATAAACGAAAGCGACAAAATCACAGTGATTCTGCTTCCGGGAAGCCGCGACCGGGCTTATGACGATGTAAAGCTACTGCTCGATGCAGTTAAGATTTTAAACAGTGACGCAAATTATCATTATCGTTTTATACTGATTATAGCTCCAACGCTTGACGAGGAAAGAATATCCTCATGTATAGGCGAAGATTACCCTAAAATTGAGCTATCAGTTATGCCAATTGCGCAAGCGGCTCAAATGGCGGATATTGTGTTGGGACTCGGTGGAACCGCAAATCAAGTTTGCGCGGGCTTTGGTATCCCGATTATTTCGATAGAGGAAAAAGGAAAATTCGTACAAAAAAAGCTCCTGGGAGACTCAGAGTTGCTAGTTCCTCCAACCCCGGAAAATCTGGCCAAAGCAGTAGAAAAAGTTCTGGGTGACAGAGAACTATATAGGCATATGTCTGAAACCGGACGAGAAAGAATGGGCGGCGCCGGCGCCATTGAAGCAATGGCATTATTCACTGAAACTAACCTTGGCTGGAAACTACGCTGCAACGTGTGGCGTAAACTGACGCTGAATTATTTGTCAAGAATTTTATGAATTGGTTGTGGAGCTTTCAAAATACCTTTCAAAAGATGTATCAACTAAATTTGGAGTGCGGTGAAACGGTCTTTTAAAATAGCAACCTCACAAGCGCTACAGTAGCTATCCCGACCACAACGGCGCCAAAAATGCTTTTTGTCTTCCATGCTACGAAAAATGTGGGTAAAACCGCGAACAGATAAATATTACAAAACGACAAAGAGACCGCTTGATCGGTCTTTATGAGAATGAGTTCGGGTATGAGAAGCGCAGACAAAATAGCTGGAGCTATTAGAGATAACCACCGTTCAACTAGTCTGGGTAATTTCCGCCCGGACAATAGTAATATCGGCATTACGCGAGGCAAGAAAGTGACAAGCATCATTCCCATAATTATTATCCATACGTTGCTCATGAGTCAGCGTCTTCCTTCATATAAAACATAACTCCAACGGTCGCGCCGCCAAAAGCGCCGAAAAACGCCGCCCAGTTTTCGACGGAAAAAAGATGCAACCCCATAGAAATAATTCCTCCTGCGATGGCAGCGGCAATTCCGGCTTTGTTTTTGCAAGCGGAGATAAGCAACCCGACAAACATTGCCGGAAGCGCGAAGTCCAATCCCCAAACCTCCGGGTTGACTATCAAGGCGCCAAGATTGTATCCTGCCATACCGGATATAATCCAAGTGATATAAAATGAAAAATTAAGAGACACAGCTGAAACCACATTGACGCTGCCTTGTGCGAAATTGAGAGAATTCAGTAAAAAAGTTTCGTCCGTCATCATTCCGCCAAAAAGCACGCGTTGCCATGTTTTCCAGGACTTGAGACAAGGCGCGACTGATGCGGCCATTAAAACGTGCCTGAAATTAACTATGAAAGTAGCTCCTATGATGGCGCCCGGCTCCAAACCATTCTGCATCATTGAGACAGCCATAAACTGCGACGCTCCGGCAAACACGAAAATCGACAATCCTAACGTAGGCCATAAACCAAGCCCCGCCTGTTGAGCCAATACTCCAAAAGCTATCCCGATTGGCGCGATTCCCATCATAATCGGAGAAGCTTGCACAACTCCTTTCCAGACAGAGGAAGCGAATTGTTCGGATGACTTAGATTGCATATTAACTACTACCATTCCTTTCACGCTGTGTTATTCAAAATTTAAATATTACAATATATAAAAATAATAGATTCATATTCATAAAACTGCTGAAAAATTTAAGGTACAAAGGTTCGAATTTTTAAAAAGAATTATACAATATTTTATCAAATATCAAATATATCAATAATCAAAGTATATACGACTTATTAAGAGATATATATACATAATATACAATATAAACCCCAGAGTAAATTTGTAAATAGCCGACACCATCGCTAACATTATGACCATAAGAGATTAGCACTCTTATTTATGGAGTGCTAATAACAATATTAAAGAGAGGAGCTTTTATGGACATGAATTTAAAGCCGCTAGGAGACAGGATAGTAGTAAAAGTTCTAACCAGAGAGGAAAAGACAAAAGGAGGCATTGTGCTTCCTGACACTGCAAAAGAGAAGCCGACCGAAGGAGAAGTTATGGCTATTGGAACCGGAAAAGTACTTGAAAACGGTCAAAAATTACCCCTTGAGGTAAAAGTCGGAGATCGCGTAATATTCAGCAAATATGCGGGTACCGAAGTGAAAGTAAACGGCGAAGAGTACGTCATTTTCAGTGAACGCGACGTTCTCGCAATAATTGAGAAGTAGTTATATTAAAGGAGGAATACTAACTATGGCAAAATTAATTTCTTTTGGAGAAGATGCGCGCCGCGCTATGTTGCATGGAATTGACAAGGTAGCTGACACGGTTGGCGTCACACTTGGGCCTAAAGGACGCAACGTAGTTCTTGAAAAAAAATTCGGTTCCCCGTCGATAACGAATGACGGAGTGACCATAGCGAAAGAAATAGAACTTGAAGATCCGTTTGAGAACGCCGGAGCTCAGCTGCTCAAGGAAGTTGCTTCAAAGACAAACGACATCGCGGGCGACGGAACGACTACTGCCACGATCTTCGCGCGCGCTCTTATTTCAGAAGGCATGAAGAACGTCGCTGCCGGTGCAAACGGAATGCTCATGCGCAGCGGGATTGAGAAAGCGATAGACCTTGTTGTTGACGAGCTTAAAAAGTCGGCGACTCCGGTCAAGGGAAAAGAGAAAACCGCTCAGGTCGCTTCGATATCAGCAAACGACAATGCGGTAGGCGTATTAATATCCGAAGCTATGGATAAAGTAGGAGAAGAGGGAGTTATAACTGTTGAGGACAGCCAAACTCTTGGCACTACTCTCGAAATGGTCGAGGGGCTTCAATTTGACAAAGGATACATCAGCCCGTATATGGTCACAGATCCTGAGCGCATGGAAGCTATATTCGACGACGCGTTCATTCTCATCCACGACGGAAAAATAAACAGTATAAAGGATATGCTTCCGGTACTTGAAAAAGTTGTGCAGACTGGCAAGCCTCTTGTTCTTATAGCAGAAGACGTTGAAGGTGAAGCCCTCGCGACGCTTGTTGTCAATAAGCTCCGCGGAGTAATGCAGGTGGCGGCGGTTAAGGCGCCCGGGTTTGGCGACCGCCGTAAAGCCATGCTGCAGGATATTGCAATAGTGACTGGCGGGCAGGTAATTAGCGAGGAGATAGGGCTTAAGTTCGAAAATACAGAACTGTCAATGCTTGGCCGCGCTAAGAAAATCCGTATCACAAAAGAGGACACCACTATCACTCAGGGCGCCGGAGACAGCACGGAAATTCGTAAACGCGCGTCGCAAATAAAGAAAGAAATTGAGGATTCAACCTCCGATTACGACAAGGAAAAACTTCAGGAAAGACTTGCAAAGCTTGTTGGCGGCGAGGCTGTAATTCAGGTCGGCTCCGCAACAGAGACAGAGCAGAAAGAGCTCAAGCATCGCATTGAGGACGCTTTAAACGCAACGCGAGCGGCAGTTGAAGAAGGAATAGTCGCTGGCGGCGGTGTAGCTGCAATGAATTGTTACGCTTCCCTTGAAAGTTTTATAACAAAGCTTGAAGGTGATGTAAAGACTGGCGCTCAGATAGTTTTAAAAGCCTTAAAATCCCCGCTCTTCCTGATTGCTGAGAATGCCGGATATCAAGGCGATGTAGTTGTGGAAAAAGTTCGCGGGCTAAAACCAGGACATGGCTTGAACGCCATAACTGGAGAATATGTCGATATGGTCGTAGCAGGCATAATAGACCCAGTAAAAGTAACTCGTTCAGCGCTCCAAAACGCGGGCTCAATAGCCGCCATGGTTCTTACGACCGAGGGTATTATAGCGGACAAACCTGAAAAGAAAGACGCTCACCCAATGCCGGGCGGCATGGGTGGGATGGACGGAATGTACTAATCTTTCGAAATATGTTCTGAAAAATTACCAGTCAGATACTGTAACAAAAGCGGGCGGCAGGATGCCGCCCCTATCTCTTTTTTTGAAAATATCATTAACGGCGTCGAGGATAATCAGCTGAAAATCACCCTGCAGACCGCCAGCAACTTCCTCAATTATGTCTATCCGCCCGAACCCATGACTAAAACCGATAACCCGAAATTTATCGGCAGCGAATCCGTCCCCGTCGAGCTCATCCCCTGGACTGCCGTCAAGGGCGCATGGTCGTTCGTTTCCTCCGGCATCTGGAGCGGAAATCTCTACCTCGATCGCTCCATTGACGGCGGATTTACCTTCGCTACCGTCGCATCAAAAGGCAGCTCGTACAACGGAAACGCCAATTTCGGCGGCGCCGAAATCGACGACGGCGTCCTCTATAGACTGCGCGGAAATATCACCGTCGAAAAGGAGGATTTCCACTCCTGCGACTATCGGCTCAGCTTCGGCGATATCGTCGAGGTCGGCGTCGCTAAAATAATTAATATCTATAGCCCCACTTCCGCTTCCGCCAGCATCCAACAACAGTTCGGCGCCTTTGACGAGTTCACCGCCGACTGGGCGGTCGGCGCCTGGTTCTCCGGTAATTATCCGCAGGTCTGCATGATGTACCAAAATCGACTCATATTCGCTAATTCCGTCGAAGAACCACAGACCGTCTGGGCGTCCAAAATCGGCGACTATTATAACTTCGGTACTTCTACACCCATCACCGATGACGACGCTATCAACGTCACGCTCTCCGGCGCCTCCGTCAACCAAATTAGATCGCTCGTACCCGCCGCCGATCTCATCCTCATGACCAACTCCACCGAGTTCAAACTTCGCGGCGATATCGCGCTCTCCCCACTCTCCATCAGCGTCGAACGTCCGCAAAGCTTTCGCGGCAGCTCGCTCGTCGACCCCGTCATCATCGGCAACTCCGTCCTGTTCGTCTCTAAGAACGGCAAAACCGTTCGCGACTTCGCATATAACCTCAATGCCGACGGCTACGACGGACAGGATCGCAGTATCCTCGCCTCCCATATCTTCCAGGATACCGAAATCGCCGCTATGGCATATCAACAGGAACCTTGGTCAGTCCTCTGGCTCCTCGGAACTGACGGCACGCTCGCCAGCTTGACTTATATCAAAGAACACGACGTCTGGGCCTGGGCGCAACACCTCACCGACGGGCTTGTTATCGATATTTGCGCGGTGTATAACTACATATTCCTCGTCGTTCAGCGCGGCGAGGATTATTTCATCGAATTCTTCGGCGAACGTAACGACATCTTCTTAGACTCCGCCCTCGAATATTTCGGCGAGCCGGTCAATACTCTCTACGGACTCGATCACCTCGCTGGCAAATCCGTCTCTATCATCGCCGATGGCTTCGTGCTCGACAACCAGATAATCGCTCCCGACGGCGCCGTCAACCTCGCCGCCAACGCCGACACGCAGGACGATCTTAATAAAAAATACTCGCGCGTCATCGTCGGCCTGCCATATACCGCGCTCGTCAAAACCCTGCCGGTCGTCGCTGAACTCCAAAATGGCTCTTCCGTCGGGGTTAATAAAAGAATCGCTTCAGTCACCGCCGTAGTCAATAACTCTCGCTCTTTCTTGGCCGGCGTCTCGCTTAAGGACGGCGAACTTGCCGAATGCAGAAAACGCGCCTCCCTTAACCCGCCTGGTCAACCTGACTGCACGGAGTCCGGGAAATTCTTCGTGAATATTATATGCCCCTGGAATGACGACGGTCACATATTCCTCATCCAAAAACTGCCGCTGCCGTTTGAAATCCTCGGCGTCGAGTTATGCGTCGAAATTGCTAATTTACAATGACTGGAGGATAACGCTTAATATGCAAAAGTTTCTGCGTGGAAAATTGGTTTTGACTGATACTACGGCGGACGATGTCGCCGTCATCACATCCCGGCTTGCTGCGGAATGCCTGCGCGACGTCCAGGACGTCGTAAACAGCGGCGTCAGCGTTATGGAATTCTCCTCGCTCGTATACGCTCACGCCGATGTCTGCAAGACACTCAAAGCCGTCGGCGTTCCCGTCATGATCTGCGGAATTGTTCAAGCGTACCCCGATAGAGCC